>Ga0207699_10000030_pt1:0-77500 | contig 138384 bp, 140 predicted proteins | sample LARL51metaG_FD_184344 | JGI IMG/M metagenome (GOLD analysis project Ga0207699, IMG submission 184344) | Corn, switchgrass and miscanthus rhizosphere microbial communities from Kellogg Biological Station, Michigan, USA - LAR L5-1 metaG... | ecosystem: Host-associated > Plants > Roots >... | reverse complement strand
AGCACATCATCCGGCGGCAGTGAGACTGTGGGGGCTAAGCTCCATGGTCGAAAGGGAAACAGCCCAGACCACCGGCTAAGGTCCCTCATCGCAAGCTAAGTGGTAAAGGATGTCACGGTGCACAGACAACCAGGATGTTGGCTTAGAAGCAGCCACCATTCAAAGAGTGCGTAATAGCTCACTGGTCGAGTGTTGTGGCGCCGACAATGATCGGGGCTCAAGCTTGCAACCGAAGCCGTGGATGGCCGCGCATGCGGTCGTGGTAGAGGAGCGTTCTGCAGGCTGCGAAGCATGACCGCGAGGACATGTGGAGCGTGCAGAAGTGCGAATGCCGGCACAAGTAGCGAGAAACGCGTGAGAAACGTGTTCGCCGTAAGTCTAAGGTTTCCTGGGCAACGTTACTCGTCCCAGGGTCAGTCGGACCTAAGCCGAGGCCGAAAGGCGTAGGCGATGGACAGTTGGTCAACATTCCAACACCACCGTCCGTTCGTTATCAGCAATGGGGTGACGGGGAAGGATAGACCTGACGGGGCGCCGGTTGTCCCCGACGCAAACAGGTAGGGGGTCAGGTAGGCAAATCCGCCTGGCACTAACCCCGAGAGGATGCCAAGGCACCTAGTGCCGATGGGGTCGATTCCATGCCTCCAAGAAAAACCTCTAGCGAGAACGGCGGTGCCCGTACCGCAAACCGACACAGGTAGACGGGAAGAGGATTCCAAGGCGATCGAGAGAAGCGTGGCTAAGGAACTCGGCAAAATGTCCCCGTAACTTCGGGAGAAGGGGAGCCCTTGCTGGTGATCACCTTCGCGGTGTGAGCTGGTGGGGGCCGCAGAGAAAAGGCCCAACCGACTGTTTACTAAAAACACAGGTCTCTGCTAAAGCGAAAGCTGACGTATAGGGGCTGACGCCTGCCCGGTGCCGGAAGGTTAAGAGGAGGGGTGCAAGCCCTGAATTGAAGCCCCGGTAAACGGCGGCCGTAACTATAACGGTCCTAAGGTGGAATCGCTGCCTTAGAGAAATCCGGCTGTATGCTGGAACATCCGGTTGTATCCCGCACTACTCGTTCCAGGCGCAGACGCGCTTGGTACAGTGACAATGTGACGGGTGCGGACAATCAGCAGGAAAGGCTGGTCAGAGTCGGCTGGGTGGTTGGCTTTGTGGACGGAGAAGGATGCTTCTCCCTCGGCCTGGTGCGACAGCCGCACCGCGATGGCCGAGTGGGCTACAGAGCCGGCTATCAGGTGTTTCATGAATTCGTCGTCACCCAGGGCGCGCGTAGCGTCGGGTGTCTGCACGAGTTGCGGGACTTCTTCGGTGTCGGCGCGGTGGTGGTCAACCGCCGCAGCGATGACCATCGCGAGCCGCTCTACCGATACGTGGTGCGCCGGCGACAGGATCTCCTCGACGTGGTGATCCCGTTCTTTCGGCAGAATCCACTGCGATCCGCCAAGCGCGAGGACTTCGAGAAGTTCGCGACCTGCATCGAACGCATGCAGGACAACGAGCATCTCAGCAATGAGGGCCTCGCGTCGATCGTGGAAGTCATCGGAACCATGAACCGCCGCAAACCCAGAGACGAGCTGATCAGAATCCTCAGAGGCCATACGCCGGAGCTCTGATCTCAGAGCAAGATATGGTCCCATCTGCATGGCGACATGCAGGGAGCGTGCCGCTCAGGCACCTCCGCCTGGCATCGATTGCCAGGTAAGGCTCGAGCGAAATTCCTTGTCGGGTAAGTTCCGACCCGCACGAATGGCGTAACGAGTTGGGCGCTGTCTCGGCCACGCACTCGGCGAAACTGAAGTACCTGTGAAGATGCAGGTTACCCGCGGCAGGACGGAAAGACCCCGTGGAGCTTTACTACAACTTGCCACTGAAATGGGGTCTAGCATGTAGAGGATAGCTGGGAGACTGCGAAGCTGGGCCGCCAGGTCTGGTGGAGTCAACCTTGGAATACCAGCCTTGCTAGATTTTATTTCTAACCGGTGCCGTTATCCGGTATCGGGACCGTGGCAGGCGGGTAGTTTGACTGGGGCGGTCGCCTCCTAAAATGTAACGGAGGCGCCCAAAGGTTCCCTCAGCCTGGATGGAAATCAGGCCTAGAGAGTGCAATGGCACAAGGGAGCTTGACTGTGAGGCCAACAAGCCGAACAGGGACGAAAGTCGGGCATAGTGATCCGACGGCTCTGGATGGAAAGGCCGTCGCTCAACGGATAAAAGCTACCCCGGGGATAACAGGCTTATCTTGCCCAAGAGTTCACATCGACGGCAAGGTTTGGCACCTCGATGTCGGCTCGTCGCATCCTGGGGCTGGAGTAGGTCCCAAGGGTTGGGCTGTTCGCCCATTAAAGCGGTACGCGAGCTGGGTTTAGAACGTCGTGAGACAGTTCGGTCCCTATCCGCCGTGGGCGCAGGAGATTTGAGGGGAGCTGACCTTAGTACGAGAGGACCGGGTTGGACGGACCGCTGGTGTACCGGTTGTTCCGCCAGGAGCACCGCCGGGTAGCTATGTCCGGATGGGATAAGCGCTGAAAGCATCTAAGTGCGAAGCCCACCCCAAGATGAGATCTCCCACCGGGTTAACCGGGTAAGACCCCAGCGAGACCAGCTGGTTGATAGGCCGCAGGTGTAAGAGAGGCAACTCTTTGAGCTGAGCGGTACTAATCGGTCGAGGGCTTGACCTTTCTATCCCACTCGACAACCGAGAGATCGGAGAGATGTCGCGCTCGTGGCGCGATGCGTCGACACTCCACGCAGACGAGCTTCTCGCGACAGTGCGCGCGCGCCTTGCGCCGCCGCGCCGGCGAGGAGTTGATCGCGACCACCGCTTGTGGAGCGATCACCGACCTTTGACAAAGAGGTATCCGGTGACCATAGCGGCGGGGAAACACCTGTTCCCATCCCGAACACAGCAGTTAAGCCCGCCAGCGCCGATGGTACTGCCCTGGCAACGGGGTGGGAGAGTAGGTCATCGCCGGGTATCTCTTTTTTCTTTGCCCGCGGCTTGACTCGGTGCCACTGATTTGTGTATCTTCTGCGATGTGGATACACTGAAGTGTGGTCGTGACCATCTGCGGCAGCCGTGCCGGGAGGACGGGCGCGTCGCCGCAGCGGTGGCCGTGCTGCTCGGGTTGGTCGGGTTGTGTCTCGTGCTCGCCGGGATGTCGCGGCCTGCGTCCACCGCCGCGGAAGGGCCTCGGACGGCACCCGCGGCAATGGCCACCGCGAATCCGCTGCCGGCGAGCTCTACGTCGTCCGGAGGTACGCAGTCGGGCCACCGCGTCGTCCGGCTGACGCTCGACGCGGCGACGCTGCCCCCGGGGCTGGCGATCGGCGAGGTCGCCGACGTGGTCGCGGCGGTCGGCGACCCCCAATCGGGTGACGCCCGCGTCGTCCCGGTGGCCAGCGGGGTGCTCGTCGCCCTGGGGAGCTCGCTCGCCATCGACGTGGACCAGGCCGGGGCGGAGCGGCTGCTCTGGGCCGAGGCCTTCGCCAAGGCGCTGCGCGTCCTGGCGCGGCCGCCGGGCGACACCTCCAGCCCGCCGGCCGAGGTCACCGGGCTCAGCGCGCAGGCCACTGCCCGGTGAGGTGGCCATCGCCCGCTCGCGCAGCTCCGGTGCACACGGCCGTCGATCCGGACGCCGTCCGTGAGTGCCTCGTCCAGGAGCTTCCCGCGCGGGTGGCGCTCGGGCTGGCCGATCGGCCCCTCGCCCTCGCCTCCGCCATCAACCCGCTCACCGCGGGCCTTGACGATCCCCTGGCCGGGGCGGGCTCGCTGGTCGCGGACCTCTGCGGCGCCGGTCCGCTCGAGGCCCTGCTCGCCGATCCGAGCGTCACCGAGATCATGGTGTCCGGCCCGCACCGCATCCATGTTGAGGTCGACGGCAGGCTGATGCCCTCCGACCTCCGCTTTCGGGACGCCCACCATCTGCGCGCCGTCATCGAGCGCCTCGTCGCCGCCGCCGGCCGCCGCCTCGACGAGGCGTCTCCGACAGTCGATGCCGTCCTCGCGGACGGCACACGCATCAACGCGGTCCTGCCGCCGGTGGCAGTCGACGGCCCCCACCTCACCATCCGCCGCCCGCGCGCGACGCCGCTCGACTTCCGCGCCCTGGTGCGCTGCGGCTCCGTTCCGCGGCGCATCGCGGCGTTCCTCCACGCCGCCGTTGCGGGCCGTTGCAACCTGCTGGTCAGCGGCGGCACCGGCGCCGGCAAGACGACGCTGCTCGCCGCACTGTGCGCGCTGGTCCCGGCGGATCAACGTGTCGTGACCATCGAGGACGTCGCCGAGCTGCGCATCGACCACCCGCACGTCGCCGCGCAGCAGTGCCGTGACAGGCTCAGCCTAGGGGTGCCCGAGGTCGACATGCGCGCCCTGGTGCGCAACACGCTGCGCATGCGTCCCGACCGCATCGTCGTCGGCGAGGTGCGCGGCCCCGAGGCCGCCGACATGGTGGCGGCCATGAACACCGGCCACCCCGGCTCGATGAGCACCGTCCATGCCAACTCCGCGCTCGACGCCCTGGCGCGCGTGGAGACGATGCTCGCCATGGCCTGGCCCTCGCTCTCGATGCTGACCCTGCGCACCTGGGTGTCGACCGCCGTCGACGTCGTCGTGCACTGCGATCGCGACGCTCACGGGCAGCGCGCTGTCAGCGAGGTGGTCGCCCTCGGCGATGCCGGTGCCGCCACCATCTTCGACGCTGCGGCGGACTCGCAGTTGGTCTGCCGCCCACCCGATCGCTGCATCGTTCGCATGGCGCGCCACGGCGTCGAGTTCGTGCCCGAGCTGCTCGCCCGGCCCCACGTCGCATGACCGCCGTCCGGCCGCAGCAGCTCGCCGTCGCCGCGATGCTCGCCGCCGTCGTGCTGGGCGGGCGCGAGCTGGTGCGTGCCCGGCGCGCCGGCGCTGGCGCATCTCGGGAATCGCCTGCTCCCACAAGCTCTTTCCCACGCCGCATCGTTTCAGCCATTGCCTGCCGTTACGACTCCTCGTCCATGGGCCGGCGGCTGGCGGCGACATTGTGGTTCGCGCAGATCGACCTCACTCCCACACGCTGGCGCTGCCTCCAGCTCGCGCTGGCACTGCCCGTGGCGACCTGGCTCATCGCCTTCGGCATGGGCACCGTCGCCGCTGCACTCGCCGGAATCTCGACGACGCGAACCGGAGGCCGCCTCGTCCTCCGGCTTCTCCGCAGCCGAGCCCGCGACGCGCTCGACACGGCCGCGCCCCAGCTGGCGCGCGCCCTCGCCACCGAGCTCGCCGCCTGGGGCAGTGGAGCACAGGCCATTGCCGGCGCACTGCGGCGCTGCACATCAGCGCCCGCCCTGGCTCGCTCCCTCGAGCTGGCCGCCGCGCGTGTCGCGTTGGGCGGCGACGCGTCGACGTCGCTGCATCGAGCGCTCGCGCAGGTCGAGCCGCGTCTCACCCCCACCTCACCGGCCGTCGTCGTCGCGGCGGTCTTCGCCCTGTATCGGCACGATGCCGCAGCCACGGCCGCGTCCCTCGACCACCTCGCCGCCGCCCTCGAGGCGGAACGCTCGGCGCGGCGCGATGCCGCGGCAGCGGTGGGGGAGGTGCGCATGAGCGCCATCGCCGTGCCCGTGATTGCGGCCGCCACCGGGGCCTTGCTGCTCAGTTCGGATCAGGCCGCGCTCGCCGCCGCCCTGTCGTTCCCGCTTCTGCCGATGCTCGCGGCCGCGGTGGTGATGGTGGTGCTCGCCGCGGTCGCCGCCCGCCGCCTGGCCACGCCGTGAACGCGGTGCGTCCGGCTCTGCTCAGCACCGGCATGCTGCTGATCGTCCTCGCGCTGCGAACGCTCGCACGCAGCCGGCATCCACCGTCCGCAAGTGGCGCGGCCGGCGCTTCGGGCCAACCGCTCGCGCGTATCGCCGGAGTCGCGCTGTGGCACGCGGCACGGCTGGCGCGTCGCACGGGAATGTGCCGCCACCGGACTGACGCCACCGACCTCTGGACACGCCTGGCCGTCGCACCGCGATGCTGGCCCGCGCGCTTCGTCACCACCGCGGCCCGCGGTCGGGCGGTTTCGCTCAACCTTGTCGACGCGGAACCCGGCCTCAGCGGCGCCCGCGATGGCGCCTGCTTGCCACGCGGAGGCCGTCGTGCCCCGAATCTCGTCGACCTGCTATGCGGGGTTCGCCTCTGCTCTGCATTCGCGCTCGGCCTGCTCGGCGCCGCCTGCTGGCCACTGCTGGGCCCTCCGGCCTCCGCTGCGCTCGCCACCATCTCTGCAGCCGCCGGCACTGTGCTCCCCGACCTCGCTCTGAACCGCGCGGCGCGCAGCGCGGCCAGGTCCGCAAGCCGTGACGTCGCCACCGCCGTCGACGTCCTCGCAGCGGCGACGGTGGCCGGCCTCGGCCTGCGCGCCGCCCTCGACCTCGCCGCCGCTCACGCGCCGCCCCCAGTCGCCGCCGCCCTCCGCGCCAGCGCCGTCCGCCTCGCGACGGGCGCCGACCCGCAGGCCGCCCTGGCCACCGAGGCAAACCGCTTCTGCCTCCCGGCCCTCAGCGATGCCGGGGCCGCCGTCGACCGGCAGCGCCGCCTGGGCACCGCGCTGGGCGCCGAGCTGCGCGGCATCGCCACGCGCCTGCGCGCCGAGCAGCGGGTGCAGACGCTGGAGCGTGCCGCCCGCCGCGGCCCGCTGGGCACCCTGGTTGTCGCCCTGGTCATCGCCCCGGTCTGCCTCGCCGCCCTCACTGCCTGCCTGGTCGGGGGCCTCGTCGAGAGCGGCGGCCTGCCCATCCATTGAGGGCGCACCGAGGGGCTGCCGCCTCCGGCCCCGCGTGTAGAATCTGCCCTCGCCTCTGCCGAGGTGGTGGAACTGGTAGACACGCTGCTTTGAGGGGGCAGTGCCCGTTTAGGGCGTAAGGGTTCGAGTCCCTTCCTCGGCACCACGTCGTGACACTGCAGATGTCACGTTCACGCTCAGGTCAGTCGCCTGGCGTCGGCCCTTGTCGGCTCCTGTGGGCGGTAAATGGGGTCAGAAATGGGGTCAGCCAGCGTCCCGGTGGGTGGGGCGTTGCCGTGCCAACGCAGCCCTGAAAGGCATACCCACGTGCTTCGCGTGGTTATGCCCCGGACCCTTGAATCAGACGCAGGCGTCGCGGGTCCGCCGGGAGCGTCTGCCAGACGGTTTCACTGATGAGGATCGGCAACTCGGCTGCGGGCAGGTGATGTTCGAACAAGGCCAGGGTCTCACCCAGCCCTGTCGCCGCTGGGGCGATGACGCCGTGAAGCCCGAGCTGGTGGGCGGCGAGACCAACCTCCTGGCAAGGCTCGTGGGGGCCATTGAGATCTTCGAGGGTCAGACCCACCGCGACCAGGACCATGGGATCACGCAAGTCAAGGATGTTCCTCACCTCGACCTGGCACGTGAGAACCCGTCGAGGCCCCACCCTGTCACCCGTCATCCCCTCGACATCGTCGACGAGATGCCGGTAAGCCTCGACGACGACCGAGTCTCTGGGCCGACCCAGGTATAGGACCGGATACACGCCTCGAGGTCCCCAGCGGCCGCCACCCAAACTGCCGGTGAGTTCGCGCACCTGCGGCGAGACGTGGCGTTCGAACATGCCGGCGATTGCAGCGGTCTGACACCCGGCGATGGCGTTGGCGAGGTTCCGGTCCACTAGGTCACATGGCTCCAGTGCGCAAGCGGTCTATCGCATCTAGGACGGTGTCGAAGTCGTTCTCGCGAAGTAGGTCAATGGGACGCTGGCCCCCGAGGCTGCGGTTCCTTCCGTGCAGCCAGATGTCGATGCCCTCCGGCGTGTACACCTCCTCGAGCAAGGCAACGATGTAACGAACTTCGAGCAGCCGATCCCGCGCATCAGCCTGGGGCCGATGGGAACCAGAGGACCAGTGATGGATCTGCCGCTCGCGGACCCCCACGATATCGGCGAGTTCCGCAGCCGTAAGTACGCGCCGGATGCCTTGGACAATGTGCGTGTACGCGAGATCGAGGGCCTCCGAGGGGGGCAAGGGGACCTCCTGAAAGACATGGTGGACGACACAGCTAACGACATGTATAGTAGCATGGTACACGGCACCGTCAAGGACCACCTGATGCCCGAACTCCTCGTCCGCGCCGGAATCACCGACCAGCAGGTCATCGCCGACCTGCTGGCGCCCCGCGGTGGAGCCGCGACGCTCTCCGGTCACCGAGGGTCGATCGACCGCCTTGTCGTGGACGCGCATGTCGCCGCGCAGAGGCCGGCATACGCAGGGCTCGCGACGCACGCCGGCATTCCCTTCTTGGTGGATCCGATCACACCGCTCTTGCAGGGCCAACTCCGGCCCGAAGACGCGTGGGCGAAGCTTCCGTTCGGTCGGTCGGAGGAGGTCCGACCAGCAGATCTCCAGGCGGCGGGAGCGCGCCGAGCTCTTGTTGAAGCCGTCGTCGACTTCCAAGTCACGGCTGGGGCAACCGGGGTCATCCCGCCCTACCCCTACGTTGCGTCTCCAGAGGATCCGTGGTTCCGGATTGCCCTAGACCTCCTCACCGACACCGCCGCATACATGGCGAGGGCGGGTATCCGCCTCCCGGTCGTGCCAGTGCTGTGTGCGCAGCTCCATGGGTTCGGGAACCCTAAGGCTTTCGAGGGTGGACTCGACCATTTCGCCGAGATCGCCGGATCTCTGGATCCCCAGTACATCGCACTGTGCTTGTCGCCTGCGGGCTCGGCGAACGACGGCTACGCCAAGGTCTTCCGGCTGTTCCAAGCAGCCGCTCGCGTGCGCGAGACAAATGTTCCTGTTCTGGCGTGGCGACAAGGGGTCTACGGTCTGGCGCTGGTCGCCGCAGGCTTGGATGGCTATGAAACCGGACTTGGCACGCGGGAACAAACCAACATTCGAGGGAGCATCCTGAGCCGCAAGCCCCAGCCGCAGCGGAAGAAGGGTGGAGGCGGCGCCGCGCCAGGCGTTTTCCTTGAACCCCTCGGGAGAAGCGTACCGGCGAAGGTGGCACATGCATTGCTGGGCCAGTTGTCCATGCGTGCGAAAGTGATGTGTGATGACGAGACATGCTGCCCCCACGGGCCGGCCAGTACTCTCGACCATCGCCGCGAACATGCGGCGCGCGCCCGCGCCCGGGCTCTCGCCGCACTCGAGGAGATGCCGCAGTCGGCGTGGCGTCTGCACCGCATTTCGCGAGATGCGCAGGCGTCCGTCACGCTGATCACGCAAGCGAACGCTGTGCTCCGGCAGGAGAAGATCAAGGATCGTCTTCACACGGAGAGCAGCGCGTCGTTAGCGAGTGTTGCTGATCACTTGCGCGCGCTCGGACAGGCGACAGGCGGTCATGACACGACCTGAGACGAGCTGCGGCTGAAGTGCTGCGTCGTCGATGGTCGCACGTCTGGTAGACGCGTTGTCAGCTCCACTCGGTCGCCTGCCGCAACCCCGTTAGACGGGGGCACCGGTGTGCGGGAGGGCCGTCCGCAGGTCGGCGGTCGCGGGCCGACGTCAGGCCCGTGGCGTCGGCCATTGGGGGCGGGCCGGCTTGATGGGATGGCGGTCCCGGCGAGGTGAGGGGAGGATTGGGCGCCGTAGTCTCCACGCCACGGCGCCCGCAGGCCCGCCTACGCGATGGCGAGCACGCGCTGGTGGGTGGCGGTGGCGATCGCGAGGCCGATGCGGAGCTGGCCGGGCAGCTTCCGGAGGAACAGCCGCGTCACCTCGGAAACCAGCTCGGCGGCCTTGTCGATCGCCGGCGCTCCGTCGTCGGCTGCGTCGCCGTAGAGGATGGCGAGGTTGCGGGCGTTCGTTTGCCAGAGGTCACGCACCGCGTCGCCGCACGCCTCGACCAGGGCCACCAGCTCGTCCTCCACGTACCCGGCGGCACCGGCGAGGGCGGCGATGGCGCGGAAGCTATACAGGTCAGCTCGGCGCGGGAGGCGTCCCTGGCGGATGAAGCGGTCAAGGGACCGGGCTGTCTCGCGCACGAGCTCGGCCGTCACCGGGTTGATGGCGCGGTCGCTGTTCTCGCCAGTCAGGCTGGCCACCAGGTCGTCCAGCTCCTCGGCGACCAGGTGCCCGGCGAGGCGGCGGACGTCGCGCGCGCACCGGTTCGTGTAGTCGACTGGTGCTGAAGCGGGCGACGTCGGCTCGCTGACCGTCGCCAGGGTCGGACCGATAGAGTCGGTCATGGCCGGATCCTCCTTGCAGGGTTCGGCTCGGCCCCAAGGAGGTACCAGCTCCGCGGGGCCACTTCTTTGTACGACACTGCCATTGTACCACAGGATTGTGTATGTTATGGCAGTTATTGCCAGCAATGGCCGGATTGGAAATCGCGTCGAATGTGCGCTGAGCGTAATCTTGCAGCGCGTTTTGGCACTAATAGATAGGGTCGCACACCTGCGTGCGTGCGACGTCACCATCTATCAGGAGGGAGTGCCATGCATGACACGACAACCCTCCTGCCGTCCGGACCCAGCGAGCACCAGGCTCAGCTGGTGATGTGGTCATGTGCGGAGCGAAGTGTATGGACGACGGCAGAGGACACCACCAGTGACACCAGTGACCGACCGACGGGGCCGAAAGGTGGCCCCGCGCGGCCGGACGCGCCGCGAGGCGGTGCCAGAGGCCGTGCGAGCGCAGCGGCGCCCGCGCTGCTATCCGGTGAGAGCGGCCAGGTACGGGACGGCGCTGCCGTCGAGGTGCGCGTCCCATTTGGCGACGACCCGAGCGCGCCACCAGGAGCGTCGGGGCGTCGCCGGGCAGTCGGGTGCGCGGGAGGCAGCGTCCCTCCGGCACTGATCGCCCTTCCCCTTGGCGTCGAAGGCGCTGCGCAGCGCACGGCCGCCGGCGTCCGCGAGCGGCGCGGACCTGCAGTCGCGGTGGTCGCCGTCCGGACCACGTCGGTGCGCACCACGGAGCGTGTAACACCGTGGTGCCAAACCCCGGAATCACGCTCGACGGTGGCCACGGGTCGCAGGGGTTTGCGCCCTCGATGCGGAAGTCCGACATGACGGGTGTGACGGTGCTCAACAGCGGCGTGGACAGCCTCTACCTCTCGGCCTCCGGCCAGGTCATCGACGGGCTGACGCAGGGCCTGTCGCGCATGGTCGAAATGGCGAGCGGCGAGCCTGTGCCCTTCTCCTTCGAGTCCGCCGAACCGGACATGCACCTGCGGCTCCACGGCTGGCGTGGCTATCCCGTCTGGATCAGCTCGCCGCGCTTCGAGTTGTGCATCGGCGCCAGCAAGCCGTTCCCCGCGGTCTATGTCCAGCTCCACTCTGCGTACATCCACGCGGTGGGCGTCGAGGCCGCGGCACAGGACGCCGAACGCCTGCTGCTGCGCCACATCATGCCGAAGGGATTCACCACGGTCGTATCGCGCATGGACGTGTACGCAGACGAGCAGGGCTGGGAGCCCGTGCACGCGGACTTCCACTGCTTCGTCTGCCGCGGTGTTCGGCGGCGGATGTACGAGGTCTCGCGCGAGCTGCACGGCCGTGGGCGCCGGCTGTCCGGCTTCACCTTCGGCGCCGGCGACATCCTCGCGCGCGTGTACGACAAGACGCTCGAGACGACGCTGCGCGGCGTGACCTGGCCCGCGTTAATGTGGGAGGGCCGCGACCCCGAGCGGCCGGTGTGGCGTGTCGAGTTCCAGTACCGTCGCAAGGCGCTGTCGAGCTTCAGCATTCGGGGTGTTGGCGACGCCCTGCGTGGGCGGCAGGACCTCTGGGACTATGGAACCCGCTGGTTGTCGTTGCGGCGCAAGGGCCGCCACGGCGACCGCGATCGCTGGCAGGAAGCCGAGGAGTGGGCGGCACTGCGTGGCGCTCAGCTCGGCTCGCCGCGGAGTCACTTGGTGCGCGAGCACATCCGCGGCGCGGACGAGTTGCGCCTGGTGCGGGGCTTCGTCGGCTACGCCACGTCCCTGGCTGCTGTCGGCAATACGGGCGAGTTGGCCGGGGTCCTGAGTCGTGAGGTGCCCGCGGCGCAGCGCTACCTGGTGTCCACTGGCCAGCGATTCGATGCCATCGTTGAGCGCAAGCGATCTCGCTGGATCACCCTGCCCGCGGCGCCACAGACCGAGGTGGCGTCATGAGTCGCGTGCGGTCGTACGGCCTCTCCATCCTGACGCCCGAGGCCTTCACGATCGAGGAGACTGCGCGCCGGCTGGGCTTCCGTCACAGGTCGAGCGTCTATGACCTGATCCAACGCCGTGAGCTGGTTGCGTGCCGCCTCGGCGGTGGGTCCCTGCGTGTTCCGGCCGATGCCGTCGTCGACTACCTGCAGCGCGCGGTCGATGGTAGCGCGCCACGGTGTGATACGACAAATCCGTGTAGACAGCGAGTCGGCAGTCGGGTAGGATCGCGGCATGGCACCGCACGACGCTGACGCACGCCTGACCACCGCGGCGGGCTACACGCGCCGCGCTGGTCGGACCGACAACGGCAGCGGCACCCTGCGATGGGTCGAGCGGTCGCAGCGGTGGGAGTTGCGTGTGCAGGTGGACGGCGTGCGGCGTAGTGAGTACTTCTCGGCGAGCGCGTTCGGCGGCAAGCAGCGCGCCGAGGTCGCGGCGAAGAGACGGCGGCGAGTTCTGGCAGGCGAGGCCGCGGCGGGGCTTCTCGTGTTGGCGCGTGATATGCCGCTGGGCGAGTTCGTAGAGCGGTTCATCGAACGGCAGACGCATCTGGAAGAGGCGACCAAGCAGGAGTACCGCGGTCGGCTGAAGCACCTCCTTCGGCTGTTCCCTGGCAAGGGCATCCGCGCGCTGGAGAGCGGCGACCAAGTGGCGTGGTTCTTCGGTCGTCTGCGTGATGAGAAGTACTCCCCAAAGATGATCGCCCACGTCCGCTACGTCGTCGGCCTGGTGCTCGACCTCGCGGCGGTGCAGGGCTACATCAAGCGGAACCCCATCCGAGCGGAGCGCATCAAGACGCCCACCGTTGATCCGCGCGAGTACCGGCTGTTCCGGGCACCGGAGGTCTTCGCCATGCTGGACGCGCCTGATGTGCATGGCACCCCGGTCGAAGCCTTGATCGCGCTCATGGGCCTGAGCGCCCTACGCCCCGGTGAGGCGATCGGGCTGCAGTGGGCGGACTTGGACGGTGAATGGCTGCGGGTGCGCACCAGCGGCAGGCGTCAGACCACTAAGACCGCAGCGGGGCGCCGTCGGATCAAGGTGCCCGCGCGAGTGATGGACGCGGTCGCGGCGCTGGAGGCCGCCCGGCCGATGGGCGAGGTCAGGCTGTTCCCCGGCATGACCGTCAAGGCGCTGGACGGTAGGCTCCACCGCCTGCAACGGCGTCTCGGGATCGACCCACCCGGCAGGCCGTACGACCTACGGCATACGGCCATCACCCACGCCATCGCCTACGCGCAGACGACGCCGGGCGTGTCAATCGCGGATGTCGCCCGCTGGGCCGGACATCGACGCAACTCGACCACTCTCGACACGTATTGCCATGTCCTCGACAGCAGCCCAGGACTCGCGCAGGTCATGAGTAACGCATACGGCTCCGAGTTGGCCCGACTTCGCGAGACGAAGGACGACAACGAGGGTCGTGAGGCAGTCACGCCCGACGGGTCTGCACAGCAAACGGCTTAGAACCGCTCTCCACGATTCACGCCGCGGCCCGGGACCACCGGCTGCGGCCTCAGAGCACAGACCGAAGCACCTTGAGTCGGGCCGGCAGTCCGAAGTTCGTCTCGGTGGGTGCATTGCGCGCGGCCCATTGTTCGGCTTCGTGTAGGAACGTCTTCGCTCCCACCAGTTGAGCAATCCTGACCTCATGCACGATCGCTGTAGCGGACGCGAGAAGCGCCAGGTCGTCATTCAGGGCCTGTGCCTCGCCCTGATTGGCTGGTCCCGACGTGTAGACGCGTGCGTCCTCGTAGTTGGCTTTGACGCGGAGGCGATACAGGTAATCCAGCAGCGTGTACGGCCTCGTTCCCTTTTCGATGCGGGCCTTGGTGGCAGCATCGAGATTCGGTCGACGGGTCCACCAGTCCGGCTTCCTGCGGTTCGGCTGATGCGCCCACTGTTCGGTCCATTCCTTCTGCCGCTCGCGCGCCTTCTCTTGCCGTGCCTTTGCACATCGCTCGTCGTACGCGGCCCCGCGAGTTGATCGCAACGCTTGCTCGGCGTGCTCCCACGCGTTCGCAGGAGTAGCCGCATGCCAGGCGTGTACATTCGTCAGGGGTCGGCCTGGCCCGTCGGCCATGCCGTCCGGGGCGCAGCGCCGGTCCTGCTGGGAGCCCACTGCGAAGGTCCACGGATTGAGCCGCGCCGCGCGGGCTACCCACAAGTCGACATACTGCTTCTGCGTCGCCGGATGTGTGGTCGGCCGAGTGCCGCCCTCGGCGACAATGAGTGCCTGGGCAACGTGGTACGCGACGTAGTAGGACTGTACTGCAGCCCAGGAGTTCATTACCCGCAGCAGTTCATCCTCTGCGGCGTACTGGCGACCGGCACACATGGCCAGCTCGGTTCCCCACGCGCGATTGAGGCAACCTCCGACGGCCGGCCAGGTTCCTGCAGTGACAGCGGGGACTGGAAAGTCAGCCGCTTCGGTGGCGACGTCGACCAAGACGCGGTGCGTGCCGCCCACCGGGTTGCGGTGGAAGCCTGCCAGGAGGGCGAACGCTCGAAGGTGATGACTATGGGCCAGCCATGAAGCCCGCTCCGGGGTCATGTCCGGCACGGCCGCGAAGTTGACGCTGATCCTCACGAGCCCGCCTCCTGAGTGCCGCCCCTAGTCGGCCGGCTGAGTGTCCTCGGTCCTCGCCCGCAGGCGAGCATAGGCGTCCTGGAACCACGCGTGGTAGCTGGCCAAGGCCCCTCGATACGTGGCCTCGTCCAGCCACCAGGACTTCGGAGCAGTCGGCGGGTAGCCTCGGGCCTTCCACTCATGGCTCAGGTCGAACATGCGTTGGATATGCCCGACCCGCTTCTGATTCGCCGCCCGGTGGGCGTGACACCCGGAGGCGGTGAGGCGGGTCAGGACCCCATCCGCCTCCACCAGCCCAGCTCCGGTCAAGTTGGAGACACTCTGCTCAAGCTCGGCGATCGTCGGGATGGCATGGTTGTTGGAGTCAGCCGCCCGGATGAGCTCGTCCAGAGGCACCCACTTCTCGCAGCCACCGGAGTCTCCGATGGAGAGGAAGATCCACGCGTCGCTCATGAGCCGATTCTAGGGAGAGCCGCTGGTCCGTCCCCAGTGCGGACGTGGGGCCGGGCTCCCTCTGGCAGCCCGCCAGAACCCGGGCAGGGTATGGGGTCACAAATGGGGTCAGGATGGGAAATCGCGTTTGCCCGCCTGGGCAATTGCCCGGCCGTGGTCGGGTTCGAGTCCCTTCCTCGGCACCACGACGTGACACTGCGGATGTGACGTTCACGCTCGGATCAGTCGCCTGGCGTCGCCCATGCGGCGGTGCGCGCTCTCGTCGACACGGCCACGGCGGAGAGCGCGCCGGCCGGCTGAGCGTTCGCCTCGGACTGGGGCGTGCGGTCGCGGCGTGGGAGCAGCGCGGGCGTCGCCAGCATCAGTCCCCCGGCGATGGCGATGGCGCTGCGCGGACCGGTGAGGTGGGCAATGAGACCCCACAGCGCCGTCATGGCCGCGATGGTGGCGTTGCTGGTGACCGACCAGGCGGAGAGCGTGCGCGTCACCCGGTCGCTCGCGGTCTGCTCCAGGCGGTAGCTGGCGAACACCGTATTGAAGACGCCCACGCTGGTGACCAGGCCGAGCTGCACGGAGATGACCAGCACCAGCCCGGCGAAGCCGGGACGGATGAAGGCAAGACCGAGCAGCCAGCAGGCGCGCAGCGTGCCGGCGACGAGCATGACTCGGTGGCGCCCGGAGCGCGCCACGAGCGGACGGGCCAGCCGCGCGCCGATCAGCCCGCCGGCGCAGGGCGCGCCGAAGGCCAGGCCGTACTGCCAGGGTGCGAAGCCGAGATGGCCGAGCATGAGCACGGCGATCAGCGGTGCGGTGGCCATGATCAGGCCGTTGACCAGGACGGTGTTGAAGAAGAGCGGGCGCAGCGCGGGGTGGCGCAGGATGTATCGCCAGCCGTCGAGCAACTCGGCGGTGCGGCGGCGCGGTGTCGCATCGGCGTCCGCGCGATGCATCGAGCGTGCGGGGCGCGGCTCGCTACCGCCCATGGCACGGATTCCTGCCGCCGAGAGCAGGAAACTGACGGCATTGGCCAGAACCGTGGTCACCGGGCCGAACAGCCCGATGGCGGCGCCGCCGAGCGGCGGCCCCACCGCGGTGGCGGTCCACATCGTCGACTCCAAACGGCCGTTGGCGACCAGCAGGTGGTCGGGCGGCACCAGCGCCTTGAGGCATGCGCCGCTGGCCGCCTTGAAGGCGATGTCCGCGGCGCCCACCACGACCGCGACGAGCAGGAGCTGCGCGAAGCTGAGCCGGCCCAGCACGAACGCCGCGGGGATGCTGAGCAGCGCGGCGAACCGGGCGAGGTCCATCGCCACCATCACCGGCCGCTTGCGGCGGAACTCCATCCAGGGGCCGAGCGGCACGGCCAGCACCGCTCCGACCGCCAGCCCCGTCGATGCCAGCAGCGACACCGCCGCCGGACCGGCGTGGAGCACCAGGATGGCGATCAGGGGAAAGGCGTCGAAAGCCAGCCAGGTGCCCGCGATGCTCACCGCGTAGGCGGCCCAGAGCCAGCCGAACTGGCGTCCCAACGAGTGCGGCGGTGGCGTCCCCTGGTGCACGCCGGAGATCAAATCACAGACCCGGCCGGTGTGGCAAACAGGCGTTCGACCTACGACGCGCACAGCGAGTCCCGATGCTCCAACCAGTGCGGGTCGGCCGCCTGCCCATCGGCATTCCGTCCGGTTTCGCGTACATCTGATAATCTGATTTGCGATGAAGAATCTCACGGCGACCGAGGCGGCACGCCACTTTGCCGACGTCCTCGATGCGGTCGAGCACGAACACGAGACGTTCGTGGTGACCCGTGGCGGCCGCGCCGTTGCCTCGATCGGCCCGGCCGGAGGCGGCGGTGGTCGCGGGCTGAAAGAGGTTCTGATGAAGCACCGCCCTGACGCCGCGTGGCGCGGAGAGCTCCAGGCCCTCCGCGAAGGCCTCGTGGCGGAGGAGCGCAACTGGCGCGGCTGATCCTCGACACGACGCTGCTCATCGGTGCGGAGCGGCGACGAGCCAAGCTCGACGATATCGTTCGCGACGATGACGACGTCGCCATGGCCGCCGTCACGCTCGCCGAACTGCTGGTTGGCGTTGCTCTGGCGGATGATCGGCACCGCACCAAGCGGCAAGCGTTCGTCGATGATCTGGTCGCTGTCCTGCCGGTCGAGACATACGATGCCGAGGTCGCTCGAACCCACGCCGGGTTGATGGCTCATGCCCGGCGCGCCGGCCGGCCGAGGGGAGCCCACGATCTCATCATCGCGGCCATCGCCGTCGCTCGAAACCGTGAAGTGGTCACGTTGGATGCCTCCGGTTTCGTCGATCTGCCCGGTGTCCGGCTCCGGCCCTGACCTCGACCGCCGGGGCGAGACCGTCAGCTCGCGGGATGCCCCGCGATCGGCATGAGCATCGGTCGCCACGACTCGTCCCCGCTGGCATCGTCCGACGCGGACGGCACCATGGTGCGCGTGTCGGGCGATACCTCCGGCCGCACTGCGGTGAGCAGATCACCGATGAGCGAGTGCAGCTCGACCAGCTCGTCGCGCGCGGCGAGCAGCTCGCTCGAGGTGGCCTGCCCCAGCACCTGCAGCAGCGCGTCGACCGCGGCGCCGAGATGCGGACGCCGCGCCGCACCACCCGGATCGCCAGCAGCAGCAAGGGAATTCCCGCGCGCACCGTACACGCGCTTCGACTCCGCGATGGCCGCGTCGCCGCTCAGCTCGTCGTCGTGGATGCGCTCCCACAGCTCCGCCTGTGCCTCGGCATCGTCACGCAGGCGCAGCAGGGCGCGGCAGTGCTTCTCGGTGAGATCGCCGGTGCGCACGTCGTCCTGGATCGCCGCCGGCAGCTCGGTGATGCGCAGCAGGTTGTGCACGTGCTGCCGGGTCAGCCCGATGACGCGGCCCACCTCCTCCCAGGACTGTAAACCCAGGTTGACACGCAGCCGCTTCAGCGCCAGCGCGCGGTCGACAGGGTTGAGATCCTCGCGCTGCACGTTCTCGATGAGCGACTCGGCGTAGGCCTGGTCGTCGTCGGTGATGGCGATGACCGCGGGCACCTGGCGCAGCCCCGCCTGCTGCGCGGCCAGCCAGCGGCGCTCGCCGGCGATGATCTCGTACTCGCCGGCGCCGCGCGGGCGCAGGCGGATGGGCTGCAGGACGCCGTGGCTGCGCACGCTCTCGACCAGCTCGGCGAGGCGGTCGGGGTCGACGCTGCGCCGCGGCCCGTCACCGCGCGGGCGGATGCGGTCGATGGGGATGCGGCGGAAGTGGTCGGTGCTGCCGGCGGTCCCGCCGAACAGCGCGGAGACGGCGCCGACCCGCGGCTCGGGCGACGCGGCGAAGGCGTCCGTGAGTCGATGGTTGAGACGGCGACGCGATGACATGGAGCACCGTGGAGGTCCAGGCGCCACCCGGTCCGGAGCTGGGGGCTCCGCGGTGCCCGGAAGATTGGAGGACTGCCGGGGGATTCTCACCGGTAGCCCGCGCCGGTGTCAACATGTTGGGGCGAACCGGCGTACTACTACAACATATTGCGCCGCCAGCGCCCGAGCAAAGGCGAGAGCTGCGCCTACGCCTTGCCGTAGATGAAGCCGATCAGTCCGGGTGCGTTGTCCGCGACCACCCGCCGGTCGACGCGATCCCAGCCGTCGTAGTTCATCTCCGAGACCAGGAACGAGCCTGCCGGCACGCCGTTGGACGGCCCCACCGCCTCGACGTAGGCGACGTGCCCGTCCGGGCTGCTGCCGTAGCGTCCCCAGACCGCCACCGCGCCGCGCTGCGGCACGTGCCCCTCGGCGTACCCATACGACGCGGCTGCGCCCCACCACTGCCAGGCGTCGCCGAACCAGGGGATGCAGCGGCGGGTGGCCACGTAGTAGGTGCAGTAGCCGAAGGCGAAGTGGTTGCCGCAGGGCCCGCCGCCGTTGACGGTCTGCTGCCCGGAGAGCTCGAGGTCGATCTCGGCGATCTGGGCGGCGATGGCCCGGGCCGGGCCGTCGAGGTTGCGGAAGGCGGCGTCGCGCTGGGCCACCAGGGCCAGCATGCGGTTGTCCTCGTTGCCGAGCTGGGTCTCGAGGCTCCTGGCGTCGGCGAAGTCCTTCTGCAGCTGGGCGCGCTCCTGGGCCAGGGCGGTCTGGCGGCTGCGCAGCCGGTCGCCGAGCTGGCGGACCTGGTCGGTCACGTGGGCGGCGCCCTTGACCCGGTCGATCACCGTGTTGAAGTCGTTGGCGCTGAGGATGGCGGCCACGAAGCCGTCGGCGCTGCTGCTCTCGTAGGTGGCCCGCACCAGTTCGCTGAGCTGGACCCGGGCGTCGGCCACCACGTGCTCGTCGTCGGAGATCTGCCGCGAGAGGGTGAGCAGCCTGGCGTCGGCGCCGCTGAGGCGCTTCTGCACGGCGGCGAGCTGGCTCTGCACCTGGGTGAGGGCCTGCTCGGCGGCGAGCAGTTGCGACGAGGCGCCCGAGCGCGACTGGAGGAGGGTGGCGAGCTGGGCGACGAGCTGGGCGCGGCGGGCGCGGAGGGCGTCGTTTCCGGTGGCGGCCTGGGCCCGCGGGGAGAAGGGAACCACGCTCACCGCCACGGCGGCGAGCGCACCGAGAATCAGGGCAAGCTTGCGAGTACCCCGCAATACGTCACCTCCGCGACAGGCATGACGATGCGTTCCGAAGCCCAGAGGCCTTGAGCGAAGACCCCGGCGCGCACCAGCGCCCTCAGAGACTCCACTCAGACAACGCCGCCAGAGGGTAGCGAGGTGGACCCTGCCGTGTCAAACAATTCAGGCCTTCCAAGTTGAAGACATGAGTGACAAGAACGTGTGGGCACCGGGAACATCCGCTCCACGAGGCGCAATTCCCTTGGCGCACAAGGGAATTCGCGCTCGCGACGGGCGCGGGGATACCCTGCCAGCGACGCTGAACAAATAGTGATAGCAGCGATACAGCATTGCGCGACGCAGGCAATGTCGCAGGGCGGGACCCGCGTGCGACACGGCCCCCCCGACAGGACGGCCCCGCGGGGCATGCTTGTACGCCAGCCGATGCGCATCACGCTGCTCGCCCCTCTCGTCGCGCCGCTGCGCCCCGCCCAGGCCGGCGGCGCCCAGGTGGTCCTCAGCGAGCTGGCCCGCGCGCTGGCCCGCGGGGGAGAGGAGGTGGAGGTGATCGCCGCCCCCGGCTCGGTGCTCCGCGGCGTGCCCCTGCGCCGGGTGCGCGGCGGGCCCTACCCGCAGGCGCTGCAGCACTGGGGCGACGAGCATCGTGACGGCGGCTGGCCCGCACTTCAGGCCGGCGCCTATCTGCGCGTCGCCGACGCGCTGCGCGGCGGGCCGCCCACGGTGGTGCACGCCCACGCCCACGACTGGCCCGCCTTCTACGCGCTGGCCGCCGCCGGTCTGCCCACCGTGCACACCCTCCACCTCGGCCCGCTCGACCCCGCCGTCGCCGCCGCCGCGGAGGCCGCCGCCCGCACAGCGGACCGGCCGCGCTTCGTCGCCGTCAGCCGCGCCTGCGCCCGGCAGTGGCGCGGCATCGTCCCCGTCGACGCGGTCATCGCCAACGGCGCGGACCCGGAGCAGATCCCCTTCGGCGCCGCGCCCGACCCCGGCCTGGCGCTGGTCGCCGGCCGCATCGCGCCGGAGAAGGGCACCCACCTGGCCATCGCCGCCGCGCGCCGCGCCGGCCTGCGCATCGCGCTGGCGGGCGACGTCTACGATCGCGTCTACTTCGAGGAGAAGGTGGCGCCGCTGCTCGGGCCCGACGTCGAGCGGCTGGGGGCGGTGCCGCACCATCGACTGGCCCGCCTCTACGGCCGGGCCGCCGTCGCCGTCGTCGCCTCACTGTGGGAGGAGCCCTTCGGCATGGTCGCCCTGGAGGCCAACCTGGCCGGCACCCCCGTGGCCGGCTTCGCCCGCGGTGCGCTGCCCGAGGTGGTCAGCCGCGCCGGCGGGGTGCTCACCGCGGATGCCACCGTGCGCGGGCTGCGCGCCGCCATCGTCGCCGCCGTCGCGCTCGACCGCCGCCGGGTGCGCGCCGCCGCGGCGCGACGGCATCCGCTCGACGCCATGGTGGAGAGGTATCGGGCCGTCTACTGCGAGCTGGCCGCGGGGGCGGGACGATGAGCGACGTGGCCGTGGTCACCGGCGCCGGCACCGGCATCGGCCGCGCCACCGCCCGGCGCTTCGCCGCTGACGGCATGCGCGTGGTCGCCGTCGGCCGCAACGCCGAACGGCTGCAGGCGACCGCGCACGGCCACGCCAGCGTCGAGCCCCTCGCCGGAGACATCAGCCGCGAGGAGGACGTGGCGCACATCCGCGAGCAGGCCACGCGTGACGGACGGCTCCGCGCCTGGGTCAACTGCGCCGCGGTGGTCGACCCGGCGCCCTTCGCCGAGCTCGACCCGCGGCGCTGGGACGGCGTCCTCGACGTCAACCTGCGCGGCACCTATCTCTGCTGCCGCGCCGCCTTCAGCGCCATCGCGGAGCAGAAGCAGGGCGGCACCATCGTCAACGTCGCCTCGCTCTCCGGCGTGCCCAACGTCGAGAAGTTCCCGGGCCTGGCCGCCTACAACGTCTCCAAGGCGGGCGTGGTGGCGCTGAGCGAGGCGGTGGCCCTGGAGGGCCGGCAGCACGGCGTGCGCTGCATCTGCCTCAGCCCCGGCGCCGTCGACACCGAGATGCTCCGCCGCGCCGCGCCGCACCTCAAGCCCGGCGTCACCCCCGACGACGTCGCCGCCATCATCGCCTTCCTGGCCAGCGACGCCGCCGCGGCGCTGACCGGCGTCAACATCCCCATCTTCAGCAACGCATAGCGGTTGCACCGCGCGTGGCACACTGGCAGCCATGAGCGACGCCGCCCCGCTGCGCGACCCCCGCCTCCGCGACCGCCTCGCCACCGACGTCGAGGACGTCCTCCGCCTGCTCGGCGAGGACCCGGAGCGCGAGGGCCTGGTGCACACGCCGGTGCGCGTCGCCGACTCGCTGCGCTTCCTGACCAGCGGCTACCAGCAGTCGCTCGACGAGATCATCGGCGGCGCGGTCTTCGCCGAGGAGTACGAGGAGATGGTCCTGGTCAAGGACATCGAGCTGTACAGCCTCTGCGAGCACCACCTGCTGCCCTTCTTCGGCAAGGCGCACGTCGCCTACCTGCCGCACGGGCACATTCTCGGGCTCAGCAAGGTGGCCCGCGTGGTCGACGTCTTCGCCCGGCGCCTGCAGGTGCAGGAGCGGCTGACCACGCAGATCGCCGAGGCCATCGACGGCTGCCTGAAGCCGCACGGCGTGGCCGTGGTCATCGAGGCCGCGCACCTCTGCATGATGATGCGCGGCATCCAGAAGCAGAACAGCCAGACGCTGACGTCGTGCATGCTCGGCAGCTTCCGCGACGACGAGAAGTCGCGCGCGGAGTTCCTCGAGCTGATCCGGCGGCGCTGAGCGCGGGCGCGGTGGGGGAGAGCGCGGGCCTGTCGCTGGCTGCACGCGCGGGCGGTGTGGCGCTGGCGCTGACGCCGATGCTGCGGCCCACCCGCTATCGATTGCGGCTGCGCCATCCCAACGCCGCCGCCGCGCAGGATCGCCTCGCCGACCACGCGCTGCCGCTGCTGGTGCTGGTCGCGGCTGTGCTGGCGGTGATCGGCCTGCTGCCCAGCATGAACCCGGCGCTGCGACTCTTCTGGCTGGGCAGCGCCTTCGGGCTGTTCATGGGGCTGCCCTTCGTGCAGGAGCGCCGCCGGCTCCGCGCCCGCTTGCGCGAGCTGCCGCCGGTGCGCGACCCGGTCGAGGAGCTGGGCGCTGCGCTGCTCGAGGATCCCGCCGCTGCGCAACTCGTCGACGGCGACGCGCGCGGCGCGCTGGCGGTGGTGGCGGAGCGCGACCGCGACGACCTCGCCGGGCTGCGCATCGGCGCCATGGCCTCGGCGCTGCTCGGCGACACCGCGATGGCCCGCGCCCGCGCCCTGCGCGCGGTGCAGGTCGACGCGCGGGTGTGGGAGGCACCCGCGCAGACGGGGCTGCAGCTCTGCCGCGGCGGCCGCTTCGGGGAGGGCCTGCGCCTGCTCTTCCGCGCCGTGGAGCTGAGCGACGGGCACCACCGCGCCGAGCTGATGCTGGCCCACGGCATGGCCCTGGCCGGGAAGTTGCGCGACGCCGTCGAGGCGCTCGACCGCATCCAGGGCCGCCCGCCCCGCCATCTCTGAGCGGCGCTCAGCGCACCCCGATGACGGCGATGTCGAGCTGCAGCAGCAGCGTGCCCGCGCCGGTGAGGCCGACGCCGAAGACGAGGTGAGCCCAGCGGATCGGCTTGCGGCCGGGGCTGGCGGCGGCGCGCAGGCGGCTGAGCAGGGTCACGGCCACGATGCCGAGGCCGCCGGAGAGGAGGATCACCGCGGGGACGCCGATCAGGCTGCTGAGCAGGTCGTGCATTGCCGGGCAGCAGGGTACGGCAAGCCGGGGTTTGAGGGTGCCGGGCCCGGGGCCAGGCGTGCCCCGTACCATTGCCAGCGGTCCCCATGCATGCCCTCAGCACTGTCGACGACGCCGCCCTGCACGCCGTCCTCGATCGCCTCGGCGCCCCGGCGTGGCGGGCGCGGCAGCTTCGTGACGCCACCTGGCGGCCGGAGCCTGTCTCCTTCGATGACGTCCGCCAGCTCCCGCCGGCGCTGCGCGCGGCGCTCGACGGCCAGCTGCGCTTCAACACCGTCGAGGTGGCCGGCGCCACCGAGGCCGACGCGGGCCGCACCGTCAAGCTGCTCTGCCGGCTCGAGGACGGGCAGACGGTCGAGACCGTGGCCATGGAGACGCCCGCGGGGCGGGAGAGCCGCCGCCGTGCCACCGTCTGCGTGAGCACCCAGGTGGGCTGCGCGGTGGGCTGCCCGTTCTGCGCGACCGGGCAGATGGGCCTGCGGCGGAACTGCACCGCGGCGGAGATCGTCGACCAGGTGCGCGTCGCGGCGCGCGAACTGCAGACGCGCGGCCTCGGGCCGGTGACCCACGTCGTCTACATGGGGATGGGCGAGCCGCTGGCCAACTACCAGGCCACCGTCGAGTCGATCCGCGTCCTCAGCGAGCGCGGCGGCATCAGCCCGCGGCGCATCACCGTGTCGACCAGCGGCCTGGTGCCGCAGATGCACCGGCTCGCGGGCGAGGGACTGCCGGTGACTCTCGCGGTGTCGCTGCATGCCGCAACCGACGATCTGCGCGACCGGCTCGTGCCGGTCAACCGCGCGCAGCGGCTCGACGCGCTGGTGGGCGCGTGTGAGCGCTACGTCGAGGCCACCGGGCGACGGCTCACCTTCGAGTGGTGCCTCATCGGCGGCGTCAACGACTCCGCCGAGCAAGCGCAGCGGTTGCGTACGCTGGCGCGCCGACTGCACGCACACGTCAACGTGATCCCCATGAACCACGTCGACGGCAGTCCTTGGGGACCGCCCGACACCGAGACCTCGCAGCGCTTCCTCGAATCGCTGCGCGGCGTGCGCGCCACCGTGCGCGACACGCGCGGCGGTGACGCCGACGCCGCCTGCGGACAGCTGCGCGCGGGGCTGGAACGGCGGCGCGTGCTGCGTCCCGACGGCACGCTGGCGCCGATGCGGCGCACCGTGGCGGTGGGTGGTTGATGGGCGGCGACGAGCAGTTCATGGAGCAGGCGATCGAGCTCGCCGCCTCCGCCGACTACCACACCAGCCCAAACCCCATGGTCGGCGCGGTAGTGGTGCGCGACGGCAAGGTGGTGGGCATGGGCGCGCACATGCGCGCCGGCGAGCCACACGCCGAGGTGCACGCGCTCAACACCGCGGGTGACGCGGCACGCGGTGCGGACCTCTACGTCACCCAGGAACCCTGCTCGCACCACGGCAGGACGCCGCCCTGCGTCGACGCGGTCATCGCGGCGGGCGTGAAGCGCGTGGTGATCGGCATGCAGGACCCCAACCCCAAGGTGGACGGGCGCGGCATCTCCGCGTTGCGCGCCGCGGGTATCACGGTGATCAGCGGCGTGCTGGAACAGCGCGTGCGCAAACTCAACGAGTTCTTCGTCAAGCACGTCACCACCGGGCTGCCCTTCGTCACCGCCAAGTTCGCCATGTCGCTGGACGGGCGCATCGCCACCCACAGCGGCGAGTCGCGGTGGATCACCTCCGACGAGGCGCGCCAGGAGGTGCACCGCCTGCGCCACATGCACGACGCCATCCTGGTCGGCGCCAACACCGTGCTGCGCGACGATCCCAACCTGACCACGCGCCTGCCCGAGGGCGGCCGCTCGCCGCTGCGCGTGGTCGTCGACAGCCGGCTGCGCGTGCCCTACGAGGCGCGCATCTTCGAGCAGGAGTCGGGCTCGGTGCTGCTGGCCACCAGCGACCGCGCCCGCGGCGACCGGCTGCGCGAGTTCGAGAAGCGTGGCGTGCCGGTGGTGGTGCTGCCCGCCGACCACGGTCGCGTCGGCCTGCCCGACCTGCTCCGCCATCTCGGCGAGCGAGAGGCCATCAGCCTGCTCATCGAGGGCGGCTCCTCGATGCACGGCTCGGCTTTCGACCAGCGGCTGGTCGACAAGGTGGTCGCCTTCGTGGCGCCGCGCATCATCGGCGGCATCGAGGCACCCGGCGCTGTCGGCGGGCACGGCGTCGACGCCCTCAGCGACGCGCACGCGCTGCGCGACGTCGAGGTGCGCGGCATCGGACCCGACGTGATGATCTCGGGATACTGCGCCTAGATGTTCAGCGGCATCGTCGAGGAGCTGGGGTCGGTGGCGCGCAACGCCATCGAGAGCGAGGGTCGCCTGGAGGTGGCCGCGCAGGCGGTGGTCCGAGATGTGGCCATCGGTGACAGCATCGCGGTGAACGGCTGCTGCCTCACCGTGGTGGCCGGCGACGCGGAGGGATTCACCGCCGACGTCATGCCGGAGACCGCGCGGCGCACCAACCTGGGTGAGCTGGGGCCAGGCGATCCCGTCAACCTGGAGGCCGCGCTGCGCGCCGGCGACCGCATCGGCGGGCACATGATGAGCGGGCACGTCGACGGCGTGGGCACGGTCGTCTCGCTGGCGCCCGAGGGCAACATGCTGGTGGTGCGCGTCGACGCGCCCGAGGTCGTGCTGCGCTACGTGGTCGAGAAGGGCTGCGTCGCCGTCGACGGCATCAGCCTCACCGTGGTCTCGGTCGACGCCACCGGCTTCACTGTCGCTCTGATCCCCCACACCCTGGAGGTCACCCGTGCGGGGCGCTGGCAGCCGGGGAGTAGAGTCAACCTCGAGGCCGACCTGGTCGCCAAGTACGTCGAGAAGGGCCTCGCCGCATACGCCGCCGGGACCCCAGCGCCGGGCGCGGGGCCTGGACGGACGGACTGAGGAGCACGCCGAGCCATGCCGCTGTGTCGAGTTGAGGAGGCCGTCGAGGACATCCGCGAGGGCCGCTTCGTCATCATCGTCGACGACGAGGACCGCGAGAACGAGGGCGACCTGGCCATCTCCGCCGACCGCATCACGCCGGAGGCGGTCAACTTCATGGCCACCCACGCGCGTGGCCTGGTCTGCGTCGCCGCCGAGGGCTGGCGGCTCGACGAGCTGGGACTTGGTGCCATGGTCGACGAGAACACCTCGCAGTTCGGCACCGCCTTCACGGTGAGCATCGACGCGGTCGGCCGCGGCGTCACCACCGGCATCTCCGCCTTCGACCGGGCCACCACCATCCGCCTGCTCTGCGACGAGCACGCCAAGCCCAGCGACTTCGCCAAGCCGGGCCACACCTTCCCGCTGCGCGCCCGCGCCGGCGGCGTGCTGGAGCGCGCCGGGCAGACCGAGGCCATCGTCGACCTCTGTAAGTCGGCGGGCCGCTTCCCCGCCGGTGTGATCTGCGAGATCATGCGCGAGGACGGCAGCATGGCCCGGCGCGACGACCTCGACGTCTTCGCCGCCGAGCACGGCCTCAAGATCGTGGCCATCAGCGACCTGATCGCCTACCGGCGCCGCACCGAGCGCCTCGTCGTGCACGGCGCCACCACGCAGATTCCCACGCCCTGGGGCGTGTTCACCGCGCACGGCTTCCAGGACGTCATCACCCACGCCACCCACGTGGCGCTGACGCTGGGCAGCATCGACGACGGCGAGCCGGTGATGGCGCGCGTGCACAGCGAATGCCTCACCGGCGACGTCTTCGGCTCGCAGCGCTGCGACTGCCAGGCGCAGCTGCACAAGGCGCTGGAGATCATCGGCAGCGAGGGCCGCGGCGTGCTGGTGTACCTGCGCCAGGAGGGACGCGGCATCGGCCTGCTCGACAAGCTGCGCGCCTACGCGCTGCAGGACCGCGGCCTCGACACGGTGCAGGCCAACGAGCACCTCGGCCTGCCCGTCGACAAGCGCGACTACGGCATCGGCCAGCAGATCCTCGCCGACCTGGGCGTCACCAAGGTGCGCATCCTCACCAACAACCCGCGCAAGTTCCACGGGCTCGCGGGTTACGGCATGGAGGTCGTCGAGCAGCTCCCGCTGGTGGTGCCGGCGACGCAGTACAGCGAGCGCTACCTGCGGGTGAAGCGCGAGAAGCTCGGCCACATGCTCGAAGCGCTCGAGGACCTGCCGCCCTCCTCCGCGGGCTGATCCGCGTCGTCGCGGCTCAGTGGTAGGGCCAGGCTCCGGGGATCACCACCACCGAGTGGCCGTCCACCCGCAGCCCCAGGCCGGAGCGGGTGGTGATGTCACCGCCGTCGATGGCGCCGAGCAGCCGGGCGTCGACCCAGGCCTCGATGTCGTCCTTCATCTCCTGGGTCAGGCTGGTCTCCGCCGGGACGTCGACGTCCAGCTCGATCTCCAGGGTGACCGTGCGGCGAACCGCGGTCGTGCCGTCTGCCATCGCCTCTCTCCTTCCTCGCTGCCGGTCGTGGCAGCAGCGATCATGCCGCATCGCCCCGCCGCCGCGAACTTGTGGCACGATCCCGGGCCATGAACGTGCACACCGGCCGCCTCGACGCCACCGGCATGCGCTTCGGCCTGGTGGTGGCGCGCTTCAACGACTTCGTCGCCCAGCGCCTGCTCGAGGGCGCCGTCGACGCGCTGGTCCGCCATGGCGCCGACGAGAGCGACCTCAGCGTGGTCTGGGTGCCCGGCAGCTTCGAGATCCCGCTGGCCGCGCAGGAGCTGGCCGCGGCTGGTCGGGTCGACGCGGTGGTCTGCCTGGGCGTGGTGGTCCGCGGCGACACCCCGCACTTCGACTACGTGGCCGGCGAGGCCAGCAAGGGCGTCGGTTCCATCGGGCTGCAGACCCGCCTGCCCGTCACCTTCGGGGTGGTCACCACCGAGACCATGGAGCAGGCCATCGACCGCGCCGGCGGCAAGCACGGCAACAAGGGCGCCGACGCGGCGCTGGCCGCGGTGGAGATGGTCTCCCTGCTGCGCTCCATCCGCGCCACGGCCAAGGGCGGGACCGTCCGGCGCGTCAGCGGGGGCTGAGCGTCGGCAGCGACACCCAGGCCGCGCCGTCGGGCAGCGGGTCGCCGGGCGCGGTGCGGAGGATGGCGGCCAGGATCTCCAGCCCGTCGACGATGCGCGGGCCGGGGCGGTTGAAGTAGCTCGACCCGTCCACCGCGGCGACCCGGCCGCTGCGCGCGGCGGGCAGCTCGCCGAAGCCGGGACGGGAGGCCACCTCCGGCGCGCACCGCAGCGAGCGCTCCAGCCCGAAGCCGCAGGGCATGAGCACCACGGCGTCGGGCGCGACGGCGACGACGTCCTCCCAGGCCACCTCGGCGGAGCGCTCGCCTTCGGCGCCGAGCACGTCGTCGCCGCCGGCCAGGCGGACCATCTCCGGCACCCAGTGGCCGCCGGCCATGAGCGGGTCGGTCCACTCCAGGCAGGCCACCGCGGGGCGGCCGCCCTCGACCGGCGGCAGCGCTCGCACGGCGGCGATGCGGTGGCGCATCGCGGCGGCCAGCCGCTCGGCGCCCGCCTCGTGGCCGGTGGCCCGGCCCAGGACCAGCGCCGTCTCCATGATGTCGTCGAGCCCCTCTGGCTCCAGGGAGAGGATGGGCACCTCGCCTTGCAGCTCCCGCACCGCCTTCTCCACCTGCCGGTAGGACACCGCGCAGACCTCGCAGAGCTCCTGGGTGACGATGAGGTCGGGTCGCAGCTCGGCGAGGCGGGCGGCGTCGAGCGCGTAGATGCCCGAACCCTCGTGCACCGCCGCGCGCACGTGCCGGTCGATCTCGCCCGGCGCCGACCCGGCGTGGTCGAAGAGGCTGGCGGTCAGCACTGGCAGGCCGCGCGCCTCGGGTGGCCAGTCGCACTCGTGGGTGACGCCGACCACGTCGGGCCCCGCGCCGATGGCGAAGAGCAGCTCGGTGGCGCTGGGCAGGAGGGAGGCGACCCGCATGGCGGGTCCGATTCTGCCCCGCCGGACCTCAGAGCTGCCGCAGCTCTCGGATGCCGCGGGCCAGGTAAGCGGCGCCCAGCCCCAGGAAGACGACGCCGCCGAGGAGCACCATGACACCCGGGCCGTCGGACGGTCCGTGGAAGCCGCCGGAGACCATGGGGCTGAGCAGCAGGCCGGCCAGCACCACCAGCGCGCCGCCGAAAATGACGGCGCCCCGTGGCGAGGGCTGGGGGCGGGCGAAACGCTCCCGGTAGGGGTCGAGGGTGCGCACCCGGCCCACCAGGTAGCCGATCCAGTACGCCACGCCGAGCACGATGAGGAAAAGGGGGATGACGATGATCGGCGAGCCGGTGATGGTGATGTTGTCCATCACCAGGTAGACGGGCGAGGCAGCGCCGTCTTGCTGCTAGGCGACCTTCGACTGGGTGCGGATGCAGCGGGTGCAGAGCCGCGCCTTCACCGGGCGGCCCTTCACCAGCATGGTGGCCACATGCAGGTTGGGCATGAAGCGCCGGTTGGTGCGCACCTTGGAGTGGCTCACGTTGTGGCCGGTCATGGGACCCTTGCCACAGTTCTCGCAGCGCTTGGCCATGGTTGTCTGGATTGATCCTCGTTCGGTTCGGGCCGCCGCCCAGGGCGCGACGGCCGTCGTAGAATGGCGCCTCCCGAACACGTGCACGGTCGCACGCTCGGATGCCAGCGCCGAGGCGCGAGCATAACACAGAGCCGTCGACCGGCTTATGGGAGAGACGTGCCCACCAAGGTCAAGGCGCCCGGCGCCCTCGCTCGCACCGCGTCCCTGGGCCGCATCGAGGTCTCGCCGCGGGTGGTCGCCTCGATCGCCGGCCATGCCGCCAACGAGTCCTACGGGATCGTGGCCATGGCCGCCCGGGGCCTCCGTGACGGCATCGCCGAGCGGCTCAACCGCGACAACCTGCACCGCGGCGTGTCCATCGAGCTGCGCGAGGGCGGGATCATCATCGAGCTCTACGTCATCGCCCAGTACGGCACGCGCATCAGCGAGGTGGCCCACCAGCTGATGAGTGCGGTCAAGTACGCCGTGGAGCGGACCCTGGGCCTTCCCGTGATCGCCGTCAACGTCAACGTGCAGGGGATCCATCTCGAGGGTGAGGGTGCCAAACGCTGAGCCGGGCGCGCCGCGCCTGACCCTCGCCGCCGATCGCCCCCCGCTCACCGAGGTGGGCGGCCGCCATCTCAACTACGGGCTGCGCACCGCGCTGAGCTGGCTGCAGGCCAACCAGGACGTCATCAACGACCTCAACGTCTTCCCGGTCCCCGACGGCGACACCGGCTCGAACATGTACCTGACCCTGCGCTCGGCGGTCGAGGACGCGCAGAAGGCGGGCGACCCGCAGTCCGCCGGCTCGGTGATGCAGGCGGCGGCGCACGGCTCGCTGATGGGCGCGCGCGGCAACAGCGGCGTCATCCTCTCGCAGATCCTGCGCGGCTTCGCCCAGGGCCTGGCCGGCAAGGCGCGCGTCGACGCGCCCGCTGTGGCCAACGCGCTGCAGGAGGCGTCCGCGGTCGCCTACAAGGCGGTGATGAAGCCCACCGAGGGGACCATCCTCACCGTGGTGCGCGAGGCGGGCGAGGCGGCGCGCGGCGCGGCCGACGCCGGCGGCGACATCCGCGCCGTGCTCGACGACGCCGTGCGCGAGGCCCACGCCTCGGTGGAGCGCACGCCGGAACTGCTCGCCGTGCTGCGCGACGCCGGCGTGGTCGACGCGGGCGGCTTCGGCTTCGCCGTGATCCTCGAAGGGTTTGCGCGCGCTCTGGCAGAAACCGGCGGCGAGGCGCCGGCCGACGACGCGCCCGTGATGGCGGCGCGCCGCGTCGGCGAGCCGGTGGTGCGCGCTCCCGGCGAGTCGCTCGGCGCGACGCCGCTGCGTGGAGCGGCGGCGGGCTCGGAAGGGCGCCGCGGCGCCGCCGCGGTTGCGGCCAAGGACGAGGGCTGGGGCTACTGCACCGAGTTCCTCGTGCACGGTCCGGGACTCGACTTCGCCGCGCTGCGCGACGAGCTGGGCGCGCTCGGCGAGTCCTCGCTGGTGGTCGGCGACGAGGAGCTGGTGCGCGTGCACATCCACACCGGCGACCCCGCCGGGCTGATCGCCGCCGCCGCCGCGCGCGGCCGGCTCTCGAAGCTCAAGGTGGAGGACATGTCGGCGCAGCACCACGAGGTGCTGGAGCGCGCCGCCGCCTCCGAGGCCGAGACGGGTCGCTCGGCGGGCGAGCACCTGGGCACGCCGCGCAAGGCGGCCGCGCCGCGCAAGGCGCTCGGCGTGGTCTCGGTGGCGCCCGGTGACGGCTTCCGGCAGATCCTCGAAGGCCTCGGCGTCGACGCCGTGGTGGCGGGCGGGCAGACCATGAACCCGTCCATCGAGGACCTGCTCACCGGCGTGCGCTCCGCCAACGCCGACGCGGTGATCATCCTGCCCAACAACAAGAACGTCATCCTCACCGCGCAGCAGGTGCACCAGCTCACCGAGGAGATCGGCGTGCACGTGGTGCCCTCGCGCAACCTGCCGCAGGGCATCAGCGCCATGCTGGCCCTCGACCCCGGGGTCGACGCGGACACCAACCGCGCGCGCATGGAGGAGGCGCTCACCACCGTGCACTCGCTGGAGGTGACGCGCGCGGTGCGCGACAGCAGCGCGGACGGCCAGGAGATCAAGGCGGGCGACGTCATCGCCGTCTACGACGGGCGTATCGCCGCCTCCGGGTCGGAGGACCTGGCGGTCATCGAGGACGTGCTCGGCGGTCTCGACACCGAACCGGAGCTGATCACCGTGTACAGCGGCGCGGGCGTCGACGCGGGGGCCGCGCAGGCGCTCGTCGAAGCGCTGCGCGGCAGGCATCCCGACATCGAGTTCGAGCTGCACGACGGCGGCCAGGAGCACTACCCGTACATCCTCTCCTTGGAGTGAGGCGCGCATGCTGCATCTGGTCACCGACAGCACCTCCGACCTGCTCGCCGACGGGGCGCGCGAGCTGGGCGTCAGCGTCGTCCCGCTGACCGTCCGCTTCGGCGAGGAGCAGTTCCTCGACGGCGTCGACATGGACGCCGACACCTTCTACAGGCGGCTGACCACCTCGGCGGTGTCGCCGACCACCTCGCAGCCATCGCCCGAGCAGTTCGCCGAGCTGTACCGCCGCCTCCTCCGCGAGGACGGCGACCAGGTGGTCAGCCTGCACATCGCCGGCAAGCTGAGCGGCACCCTGCAGTCGGCCAGCCTCGCCGCGCAGGAGTTCGCGCCGGGTCGCGTGCACCCCGTCGACTCGCTGTCGGTGAGCGCGGGCATCCAGCTGCTGCTGCGGCAGGCCGCGCGCGATCGCGACGCGGGTGTCGATGCGGCCGGAGTTGTCGCAAACCTGGAGCGCGCGCGCGAGCGGCTCACCGTCTGGGTGCTGCTCGACACGCTGACGTACCTGCATCGGGGCGGCCGCATCGGGCGCGCGCAGGCGTTCCTCGGCGGCGTGCTCAACGTCAAGCCGCTGCTCCAGGTGCATCTCGGCGAGGTGGAGCCGGTCGCTCGCGTGCGCAGCCGGCAGCAGGGCATGGCCAAGGTGATCGAGGTGATCCGGGCGCTGGGCCCGCTGCAGTCCGTGGCGATGATGCACACCACCGTGCCCGAGGCGGCTGAGGAGCTGCGGGCCAGGCTGGTCGGGCTGCTCCCCGAGATGGACATCACCCTGGGCCAGCTCGGCCCCGTGGTGGGCACGTACGGCGGTCCCGGACTGATCGGCGTGGCCACGCTCAAGGCGAGCTGAGAGCACACGGCCGCCGGCGGCCGGGCGCAACGCCGCGAACCGGCGTTCGGGATACACTTCCCAGTTGATGCCGGCAGCGTCGCGCTCCACGCCCGTCCCGGTCGCGGTGCCCGGGCCCGACACGCCGGTGACCGCGCTGGCGGGCGTCGGCCCGCGGCAGGCGCAGCGGCTGCAGCGGCTGGGCATCGGTACGGTGCGCGACCTGCTCTTCCACCTGCCGCGCCGCTACGAGGACACCCGCGAGGTGCATCCGCTGCGCGACCTGCGGCCCGGTCCCGAGGCGCAGACGGTGCACGCGCGCGTGCTGCGCATCTCCATGCGCCCCGCCCGCAACCGCCGCATGATGCTCATCCAGGCCGACCTCGAGGACGACGGCGCCCGGGCCAGCGCCATCTGGTTCAACCAGCCGTTCCTGGTCAAGCAGATCGGCAGCGGTGACGAGCTGCTGCTCAGCGGCAAGGTCGAGTACGGCAACCGCGGCCTCACCCTGCGCAACCCGACCTTCGAGCGCGTCCGGCCCGACCAGCGCCACGTCGGCCGCCTCGTCCCCGTGTACCCCGAGACCGAGGGCCTGACCAGCAGGTTTCTCAGAGAGCGCATCGAGCCGCTGCTCCCGGTGGCGCTGCAGCTCGACGACCCGCTGCCGCCGGACGTGCTCGCCGCCGAGAACCTGATGCCGCTCGCCGAGGCGCTGCGCCAGGTCCACTACCCCGACGACCCAACCCTGCTGGCCCGGGCCCGCGAGCGCCTCGCCTTCGAGGAGATGTTCCTGCTGCAGCTCGCCGTGCAGCGCGCCAAGCGGAGGCGCCTGGCGGGCGAGGGCATCGTGATCCCGTACGACCACGACAAGGCGAGGGAGTTCGCCGAGTCGCTGCCCTTCCGCCTCACCGACGACCAGCGCCGTGCCGCGCATCGCATCCTGCTCGACATGGAGTCGCCGGGCCCCATGAACCGGCTGCTCCAGGGCGACGTGGGCAGCGGCAAGACCGCGGTCGCCGCGATGGCCGCCTTCATGGCCCACCAGGCGGGCTACCAGACCGCTTTCATGGCGCCGACGGAGATCCTGGCGCGGCAGCACAACGCGACCTTGACCAGGCTGCTCGACCCGCACGGCATCTCGGTGCGACTGCTGGCCGGCAGCACCACGCAAAAGGCGCGCCGCGAAGTCCTTGCCGGCATCGCGGCGGGGCACGACTCGGTGCTGGTGGGCACGCATGCGCTCATCGAGGACGAGGTGGTGCTGGCCCGGCTCGGGCTGGTCGTCGTCGACGAGCAGCACCGCTTCGGCATCGTGCAGCGCCAGCGCCTGCGCGCCAAGTCGCCGCTGATGCCCAACTTCCTGGCCATGACCGCGACGCCGATCCCGCGCAGCCTGGCGCTGACCATGTACGGCGACGTCGACAGCAGCGAGATCCGCCAGCTGCCTCCCGGCCGCCTGCCGGTGGTCACCCAGGTGGTGCCGCCCCACCAGCGCGACCAGGCCTACGACTTCGTGCGCCAGCAGGTGGGGGAGGGGAGGCAGGTGTTCGTCATCTGCCCGCTCATCGAGGAGTCGGACAAGCTGGAGGTGCGCAGCGCGGTGCAGGAGTACGAGCGCCTGCGCGACGACGTCTTCCCCGACCTGCGCGTCGAATTGCTGCACGGGCGCATGCCCGGCAAGGAGAAGGACGAGCGCATGCAGCGCTTCGCCACGCATGAGGCCGACATCCTGGTCAGCACCAGCGTCGTCGAGGTCGGCGTCGACGTGCCCAACGCCACGGTGATGATGATCGAGGGCGCGGAGCGCTTCGGCCTGGCCCAGCTGCACCAGTTCCGGGGCCGCGTCGGCCGCGGCGCGCACGCGTCGTACTGCCTCGTGCTGCAGGGCTCGCCCGACGAGGACGGCGCGGCCCGGCTGCGCGCCCTGGCCGAGACCAGCAGCGGCTTCGACCTCGCCGAGTACGACCTGCGCCTGCGCGGCCCGGGCGACGTGCTGAGCAGCGAGATGCGCCAGCACGGGCTGCCCAACGTCGCCGTCGGCGACCTGCTCGACCAGGTGTTCATCGCCCGCGCCTCCGACGCCGCCGCGCTCCGGCTCGACGCCGATCCCGACCTGGCAACCCACCCGCCGCTGACCCGCCGCATGGGCCGGTACGCGGACGTCTACGACCTCGACTGAGAAGATGCCAGTCACGGCAGAAACGCGCATCACGGCGGGGGAGTGGCGCGGCCGCGCGCTGGTCACGCCCCGGCATGGCCGCGAGGTGCGCCCCACCACCTCGATGGTCCGCCAGGCGCTCTTCAACATGCTCGGCGACCTGGTCGTCGAGGCGCGCGTCGTCGACCTCTACGCCGGCGCGGGCACGGTCGGCTTCGAGGCGCTCAGCCGTGGCGCGGCGCGGGCCGTCTTCGTGGAGCGCGACCGGGCCGTGCTGGAGTGCGTCACCGCCACCGCCGACAAGCTGGGCTGCCGCGACCGGGTGCGCACCGTCGGCGCCGAGGTGGTCACCTGGCTGCGGGGGCGCCCGCGCGAGCTGGCCGAGGCCGACGTGGTGTTCCTCGACGCTCCCTACAAGGACGAGGGCGTCATCGAGGCGCTGCGCCTGCTGGGCGAGAGCCCACCCCCGCTCGTGGTGTGCGAACATCACCGCGCGCGCCGCCTCCCCGAGAGGATCGGGGGCCTGGACCGGGTCCGCGAGACGGTCTACGGGACGACGCGGCTCACCATCCTGAAGCGCGCCGCAGCCGACGTGGAGTCATAGGGAGTGCAGGCCGACCGATGCGTGTAGCGGTCTACCCCGGCAGCTTCGACCCGGTCACCTTCGGGCATCTCGACATCCTGGAGCGGGCGACGCTGATCTTCGACAAGGTGATCATGGCGGTGCTGGAGAACCCCGGCAAGGCGCCGCTGTTCACCACCGACGAGCGGGTGCAGCTGCTGCGGTCCAGCCTGACGGACCAGCCGCGCAACGAGCGCGTCGAGGTCGGCACCTTCCACGGCCTCACCGTCGACTTCGCCACCAAGGTCGGCGCCACCGCGATCGTCCGCGGCCTGCGCGCCGTCAGCGACTTCGAGAACGAATTCCAGATGGCGCTGATGAACCGGCGCCTGGCTCCGCAGGTGCACACCGTGTTCCTGATGACCTCGTTCTCCAACGTCTTCGTGTCGTCGTCGCTGATCAAGGAGGTGTGCCGCTTCGGCGGCCGCGTCGACGACTTCGTGCCGCCGGTCTGCGCCGAGGCGATGCGGCACAAGTTCGGCCACACCACGTGAAAGGCAAGCGGTAGCGGAGGAGAGGCGACAGGTGTCCATCATCGACGTCATCGACCAGCTCGAGACCCTCGTCGCATCGGGCCGGCGCGTGCCCTTCACGCCCAGCGTGGTGGTCAACGAGGAGGAGGTCCTCGACCTCATCGACCGTGCCCGCCTGGAGCTGCCCGACGAGATCCGCCAGGCGCGCTACACCGTCGAGCAGCAGCAGCAGCTGGTCAACGAGGCCGAGGAGCACGCCCACAAGCTGGTCGCCGCCGCCGAGGAGGACGCGCGGCGCATCGACGCCACCGCCCGCGAGCACGCCGCCTCGCTGGTTGCGCAGCACGAGATCACCCGCGGTGCCGAGCAGCGCGCCGCCCAGCTCAGCGCCGAGGCCGAGCAGGCCGCCGCGCGCATCCGTGCCGACGCGGACGCCTACGTGGGCACGGTCATGCGGGAGCTGGAGCAGCACATCGCCGCGGCCACCCAGGGCGTGCAGGAGTCGATGCGCCAGCTCGACGAGCACCTCGGCCGCGCCGCGGCGACGGTCCGCAAGGGCATCGAGTCGCTGCCCAGCGCGGGGACCCTCGCCGACGAGCCCGGCGGGTCGCGCCGCCGCCGTCGCTGAGCACAGACAGCCTTAACCGCTTCTCCCCTGCAGACCGCCGCGCAGACGAGGAGAATCCACCTGCGCACGAATCAGCGAACAGTCACGAGGAGGCGGTGACACCATGCCTGCGGTCGACTACGCACCCAACACCCCCCGCTGGGTGGACCTCGGCACCTCCGACCTGGAGGCGGCCAAGAAGTTCTACGGCGAGCTCTTCGGCTGGCGTCCTGAGTCGATGGGCGAGGAGGCGGGCAACTACACGATCTTCCACCAGGGCGACAAGAGCATCGCCGGCGCCGGCCCGCTGATGATGGAGGGCCAGCCCACCGCCTGGACCACCTACGTCTACGTCGACGACCTCGACGCCACCGCGGCCAGGGTGGCCGAGAACGGCGGCACCACGCTGGTGCAGCCCATGGACGTCATGGACGTCGGCCGCATGGCGGTCTTCATGGATCCCACCGGCGCCGTGGTCTCGGGGTGGCAGCCCAAGCTGCACCGGGGCGCCGACCTCTTCAGCGAGCCGGTCTCGCTCTGCTGGAACGAGCTGGCCTCGCGCGACATCGAGAAGTCGAAGCAGTTCTATGGCGCCGTGTTCGGCTGGGCGGGGACCACCGGCGCCTACGGGCCGATGACGTACACCGAGTTCACCGCCGGCGGCAAGACGGTGGCCGGCATGCGGGAGATGGGTCCGCAGGACCCGCCCCAGGTGCCGCCGCACTGGCTGGCCTACTTCGCCGTGGCCGACTGCGACGCCACCGTGGCCGAGGCCAAGAAGCTGGGCGCCTCGGTGCTCAGTGAGCCGATGACCATCCCCGCGGGGCGCTTCGCGGTGCTGGCGGACCCCCAGGGGGCCGTCTTCGGGGTCATCACCGTGGGCGGGGAGAACTGACCTCCTGAGCCCTGCCGCCGCCTGGATCGGGCGGTCCGCCGCCGCGCTCGGCCGGTCGGACCGCCCGCTCGGCGGCTGGTATACTGCGCCGCCGGTGCGCATCCCAGCAGCGACGCGCGCCCTCCGGAGAACTCATGGCAGTACCCAAGGAACGCGTCCCCAAGGCGCGTCGTGATCGTCGCCGCGCCCACCTGGCGCTGAGCCGGCCCAGCCTGGTTCCCTGCCAGCAGTGCCGCCAGCCCAAGTTGCAGCACCGCGTCTGCCGCAACTGCGGCACCTACGACGGCCGCGAAGTCATCGTCACCGAGTAGGACCGACGGCTCTGAGCAGGGTCGCCCTCTGCTTCCCCGGCCAGGGCAGCCAGGCCGCCGGGATGGCGGACGGGCTGCTCGACACCCCGACGGCCCGCGGCCTCCTCGACGCCGCGTCGGCGCGCGGGCTCGACCTGGCGGCCGCGCTCCAACGCGGCTCGGACGACGACCTCCGTCCCACCGAGGTCGCCCAGCCCGCCCTGCTGCTCGTCGAGTGCGTGCTCGCCGAGCGAGCGCGGCAGGCGGGCGGGGTGGAGGTGGTGGGCGTCGCCGGGCACAGCGTCGGCGAGTACGCGGCGCTGGTTGCGGCGGGCGCGCTGCCGGCGGCGGAGGCGATGGGTCTCGTCGTCGAGCGCGGGCGGGCCATGGCGGCGATGCGCGAGGGCGGCATGGCCGCACTGCTCGGCGCCGACGTGGAGACCGCCGAGGCGATCTGCCGCGACGTCGAGGCCTCCGGCGCGGGCACCGTGGTGGTGGCCAATCTCAACGCGCCGGGCCAGGTGGTGCTCAGCGGCGCCACCGAGGCGCTGCGGGCGGCCGTCGATCTGGCCCGCGAGCGGGGCGTGCGCCGGGCCCTGCCGCTCAACGTCAGCGGCGCCTTCCACTCACCCCTGATGGCGCCCGCGGCGGAGAGGTTCGGCGCCCTGCTCGACGCCGCGGACTTCGGCGGGGCGTCGATTCCGGTGGCCTGCAACGTCGACGGCGCCGCCGTGCGCGACGCCGCCGGGTTGCGCGACCGCCTGCGCCGCCAGCTCACCGCGCCGGTGCGCTGGACCGACTGCGTGGCCACCCTGGTCGGGCTCGGCGTCGACACCCTGGTCGAGGTCGGTCCCGGCTCGGTGCTCACCGCGCTGGCCAAGCGCATCGCTCCGGAGGTGCGCGCCATCGCGGTGTCGTCACTCGACGAGGCGGGCGCGCTCGCCGAGCGCGTGGGTGTCTCGCATGGCTGAGCGTCCGCTCGACGGCAGGGTGGCACTGGTCACCGGCGCCTCGCGCGGCATCGGGCGTGCGGCCGCGCTGGCGCTCGCCGCGCGTGGCGCTTCCGTTGCTGTCGGATATGGCAGCAACGTGGATGCTGCCGAGGCGGTCGCGGAGGAGGTGCGCGCGCTCGGTGTGCAGGCCACCGTGCTCGGTGCCGACCTCGCCGACACGACCGCAGCCGCCACGCTGGTGAGCCGCACCGTCGACGCGCTGGGCCGTATCGACGTGGTGGTCAACAACGCCGGGCTGACTCGCGACAACCTGGCCCTGCGCATGTCCGACGACGACTGGCGCGCGGTGATCGACGTCGACCTCACCGCCGCGTTCGTCATCTGCCGCGCCGCCCTGCGGCCCATGCTGCGGCAGCGCTGGGGACGCATCGTCAACGTCAGCAGCGTCAGCGGCGTGATGGGCAACCCGGGCCAGGCCAACTACTCGGCGGCCAAGGCGGGGCTGATCGGCCTGACCAAGTCGCTGGCACGCGAGGTGGGCAGCCGCAGCATCACCGTCAACGCGGTGGCGCCCGGCTTCATCGAGACAGACATGACCGCAACTCTGGACGCCGCGCTGCGCGGGCGCGCCACCCAGAGCATCCCGCTGGAACGCATGGGCACGGCGGAGGAGGTCGCCGCCGCGATCGCCTTCCTGGCCTCCCCCGAGGCGAGCTACGTGACCGGACACGTGCTGCACGTCGACGGGGGCATGGGCGCGTGAGCGGGTAGAATCGCCGCAATCAACGTGTCCGAGACGCCGCCGGAATCCCTCCTTCCCGACACCGGCCTCGGCGACTCCGAAGATCGTCCCGGCGGGCGGCCCTCCGCACGACGGCGACGCGCACCCGCGCGCCGCGCGCCGAGCGCCGCTCCCCCGGACCTCACGGGCGAGGGCGCGGTCGCCGTGGTCACGGCCGCCGGCCCGCCCGGGAGCGGAGTCCCCGCCGACCCGCCGGCCGAGAGCGGAGCGACGCGTCCCCGCCGCCGCGGGGGCCGCGGTCGCCGCCCGCAGAGCGTCGACGCCCCGGGGAGCCCGCCCGTCGCCGAGCCGTCCGCGGCCGAGCCCGAGCTCACCACTGCAGATGGCGCGTCCGACGCCGACGCCGACGCCGACGCCGAGGGCCGCCGCCGCACCCATCGCGGGCGCCGGGGCGGCGCCAGGCGGCGCAAGCCGGCCGACAAGCAGGAGACCGCCGCGCCCGAGCCTCATCCCGTGCTCGCCGACCACTGGTCGACGGCCCCCGCCTCGGCCGCGTCGCCGGCGGAGGACGCCTGGACCGCCGCGCCCAGTCGGCCGTCCGCCGAGTCCCCCGTCGCAGTCGCGGCCATCGCCCCCACACCACCGGCGGGCCCCGCCCGCGACGACTGGACCACCCGCCGCGAAACCCCCGAGCCCTCTCCGGCTTCGGTCCCTTCGGAGCCCGCCGGTCCGCCCCCCGCGGTCGTCGACGGAGCCTCCGGCCCCTTCGCCTGGCGCCCTCCCGAACCCGAGCCGGGCGACCGTCCCACCCGTCAAACTACAGCGGCCCACCCAACGGAGGCCGCACAAGGGAGTACCGATGGCAGACGCGACGAGCTTCGAGAAGTTCAAGTCGATCGTGGTCGAGCAGCTCGGCGTCGAGCCGGAGCAGGTGACCCTGGAAGCATCCTTCGTGGAGGACCTGAACGCGGACTCCCTGGACCTCGTGGAGCTGATCATGGCCTTCGAGGAGGAGTACCAGATGGAGATCAGCGACGAGGACGCGGAGAAGATCGCGACGGTGGGGCAGGCCTGGGAGTACGTCCAGGAGAAGCTGGGGACGGTCAGCTAGCTCCCCAGGGGGATCGGGGGAGTCCCCCCCTGGCCGAGGACCCCGACGACGAGGCGCAGCTCGAGGAGCTGCAGCAGCGCATCAACGTCCGCTTCCGGCGGATCGAGCTCCTCCGCGAGGCGATGACCCACGCTTCGTGGAACAACGAGAGGGGGCGCCCGAGCGGCCCCGGGCACGACAACGAGCGGCTCGAGTACCTCGGCGACGCCGTGCTCGAGCTGGTGGTCGGCGAGTACCTGTTCAAGCGCTTCCCCGAGTACGACGAGGGGCAGCTCACCCAGCTCCGCGCCGCCCTGGTCAACACCTCGACGCTGGCGCGCCTGGCCGAGCGCCTCCACCTCGGCGAGGCGCTCTTCGTCGGCAAGGGCGCGGCCAAGACCGGCGCCCGCCAGCTCCCCTCGCTGCTGGCCAACGCCTTCGAGGCCATGATCGGGGCGCTCTTCCTCGACCAGGGCTACCGGGTGGCCACCCGCGTCTTCCTGCAGAACATCGGCGACCTGGCCGAGTGGAGCGACGCCAACTTCAAGGGCAAGCTGCAGGAGGCGGCCCAGGAGCGCACCGGGACCACCCCGTCGTACCGCGTCGTGGCCGTGGGCGGGCCGGGGCACAAGCGGGAGTACAGCGCCGACGCCATCGTCGGCGGCGAGGTGGTGGGCACGGGGCGGGGCACCACCAAGCAGGCCGCCGAGCAGAGCGCGGCCCGGGCGGCGCTGCAGGCGCTGACCAGGCAGCCCAAGCGCCGCGCGGCCCAGGCGGGCCCGGCGACGCGCGCGGCCCGGGCGGCGCGCGAGGCGGAGCTGGAGACCGCGGCGGACTCGGCCCGCGTGCGGCGCCGCGTCGCCGAGGTGGCCGCCGACCGCAGCGTCAGCCGGGGGCCGCGCGAGCGGCCGGCGCGGGCGCCGCAGCCGGTGACCACCGCCGACATCGAGGCCGCCGTGCCGGAGCCGCCGCGACGGCGCGGGCTGCTCTCGGCGCTGCGCTCGGCGGCCGAGGCCCTGGTCGGGCGGGTGGTCGCCCCGGAGCCGCCGCCGCCCGCGCCGCCCGCCGCGGCACGCGGGCGCGGACGGCCGCCGCAGGGCCAGGCGCCGCGCGAGCCGCGTGCGGCAGCCCAGCCGGGGCCGAGGCCCGGAGGGTCCACACGGCCGCCCCGGCCACGCCGCGACCCGAACGCCCCGCCGCCGGCGGCTGGTCGGGCAATCGACGAGCAGCGACCCCCGCGGCGCCGTTCCCCGCGCAAAGCGGCGACACCGGCGGGCGAGACGGCGACCGCGCGTCCCGCCTCCGGTCCAGCCACCGGACGGCGTCGCCAGCGTGGTGGCACAGGCGCGACTCCGGCTGCTCCGCTCTCGACCGACCAGGCGCCCACCACCGGCGCCGCGAAGCTCCGCACCGCCGCCCGCCGCCGCAGTGGCGGATCGGGCAGGAGCGCCGCCGCGACGCCGCCCAGCGGCGCCGCGCAGGCCGCCGAACCGCCGGCCGACGGTGCCGAGGCGCGCCGTCCCACCCGCCGCGGCCGTCGCGGTGGCCGCGGCCGCCGCAAGCCCGGCGCCGCCGGCGGTCCCGAGGCGGGCGCGGGCTGATCCGCCCGGCCCGCACTTCCGCTACCCTGCACGTCGTGCTCGCCCGAGCTCGGCCCGGCGCCGGACACAACATCTTGTGGACGCAGCTTCTTCCCTCCCAACATATTGACGTAGCGCGCCCACCGGCCGGAGAATCCCTGCGATGAGGCTTCGCCGTGTCGCGCTGTCCGGCTTCAAGACCTTCGCCCGACGCAGCGAGGTCCTTCTCGAGCCCGGGATCACTGCCATCGTCGGTCCCAACGGGAGCGGGAAGAGCAACCTGGTCGACGCCATCCGCTGGGCGCTCGGCGAGACCAACGCCCGCGAGCTGCGCGGCGCCCGCATGGACGAGGTGATCTACGCCGGCGGCCAGGGCCGGGCGCCGATGGGCATGGCCGAGGTGGTGCTCACCCTCGACAACGAGGAGGGCCGCCTGCCCATCGACGAGCCCGAGGTGGCCATCCAGCGCCGGGTCACCCGCAACGGCGACAGCGAGTACCGGCTCAACGGCGGCCGCGTCCGCCTGCGCGACCTGGAGCGGCTGCTCGGCGCCACCGGGCTGACCCAGGCCGGCTACGCCGTGGTCGCCCAGAACGACATCGACGGCATCATCGCCGCCACCCCGCAGCAGCGCCGGGCGCTCATCGAGGAGGCCGCCGGCGTCCGCGCCGTGCGCGCCGCCCGCGAGGACACCCTGGAGCGCGTGCAGCAGGTGGAGAGCCGCCTGCTGCGCATGGAGGACCTGCTCGCCGACGCCGAGCCCCGCCTGGCCGAGCTGGCCGAGCAGGCCGAGGTGGCCCTGGAGCACCGCGGCCTGGCCCAGCGGCTCGGTGAGCTGCGCGGCAGCCTGGCCCGCGAGTCCTGGCGGGCGGCCCGGGCCCAGCTCCGCCAGGCGCGCTCCCGGCTCACCGCCGCGCTGCACCGCGCCGAGGCCGCCATCGAGGCCGAGGCCGGCTTCACCGACCGCCTGGAGGAGGAGCGCCTCAACCTGGCCGAGGCCCGCGAGGCCCAGCGCGCCGCCGCCCAGCGGCTGGAGACCGCGCGCGTCGACTCCGAGCGCCACGCCGGCGAGATCCGCCGCTGGGCCGACCGCGAGTCGGCCGGCGCCCTGCAGCGTGCCGCCGCGGTCCAGGAGGTGGCCGGCTCCGAGGTGGAGATCGAGCGCTCGCTCTTCCAGATCGGCGAGCTGAGCCGCAGCGGCGACGAGCTGGAGGCCCGGCTGGTGGCCATGGAGACCCGCCTCGCCGAGCTGCGCCAGGCCCATTCGCGGGTGGCCGGCGACGTCCGCGAGGCCGACGAGCGGCTGCAGGGACTGGAGCGCGAGGCCCAGACGGCCGAGCGCGCCTACAGCGCCGCCGCCGCCGCCGTCCGCGACCACCAGGGGCGAGCGGAGCTGCTCGAGGAGGCCGTGGCCCGGCTGGTCGCCGAGGCGCGCGCCGCCCGCGAGCGCGTCGACGACCTCGCCGAGGCCGCATCGGCCGCCGCCCGCCACGCCGAAGCGCTCGCCGCTGAGATGGAGGCGGCCCGCGTCGCCGCCGAGGCCGCGGGTGACCGCGCCGCCGCCGCCCGTGCGGCGTCGCAGCAGGCGGAGCAGGCGGCCGCCGAGGCGCGCAGCGCCGCCCGCGAAGCCGAGGCACGCGCCGCCGCCCTGCACGGACAGGTCGAGGGTGCCCTCGGCGGCGGGGCCGTCGCCGCCGCGGTCGAACGCAGTGAGCTGAGCGCCAGGCGGCTCGTCGAGGCCTTCACGGTGCTCGACCCCGCCGACCGGGCCGCGATCGAGGCGGCGCTGGAGGCGCACCTCTCGGCCTGGCTGGTCGACGACCTGGACGGCGCGGCCGCGCTCCTGGCGGCCGGCGCGGCCCGGGAGGAGGTTCTGGCGCTCGGCGTCGCCGCCGCGCCGGGCACTCAGGCCGGACGTGTCGTCCTTCCCACCGGCGTCCGCGCCGCCGCGGTCGCCGTGCAGGCGGAGGAGCGCACCCGGGGCGCGCTGCTCCACTGCCTCGACGGCGCCTGGCTGGCTCCCGACCTGCCCACCGCGCGCCAGGCCGTCGCCGCCCTCGGCGGCCGCGCCGTGCTCCCCGACGGCACGGTGGTCAGCGCTGCCGGCATCCGCGGCGGCGGCAAGCCCGGCGAGACCATCGCCCTGGCCGCCCAGGAGCGCGAGGCGCTGGAGGCCGCCGAGGCCGCCCGCCGCGCCGAGACCGAGGCCGCCGAGCGCGCGAGCGACGCCGCCGCGTCCCACGCCGACGCCCAGCAGGCCGCCGACGCCGCCCTCGCCGCGCTGCAGAACGCCCGGCAGGCCAGCGCGGAGGCCCAGGCCGCCGCAGCCGCCACCACCACCGCGCTCCGCGCCGAGCAGCAGCGCGCCGCCGCCCTCGACACCGAGCGCGAGGCCCGCGAATCCGCCCGCGGCGCCGCCCGCGAGGCCGCCGCCGCCGCCGCGGTCGAGGAGGAGCGCGTCCGCGAGGTCGTCGAGCGCGCCCGTGCCCAGGCCGACCGCGAGCGCGATCTGCAGGTCGAGCGCCGCCTTGCCCAGGAATCCGCGGCCGAGGCGCTGCGCTCCCAGGAGGCGGCCATCGCCCAGGTGCAGCCCGAGTCCCGCGACGTGCAGCGCCGCCTGGTCGCCGCCCGGCAGGCCCTCGACGCCGCCCAGCAGCGCACCCGGCTGGCCGAGCTGCGCCTGCTCGGCACCGAGGGCGACGTGCTCGTCGCCCTGGCCCGCGGCCGCGCCGCCGAGGTCGCCGCCGCCCGGGCGGCCACCGAGGTCGGCGACGCGGTCAGCCTGCTCGAGGACGCCGCCGCCCCGCTCGTCGAGCTGGAGCAGCTGGTCACCGCGCTGGAGGCGCAGCGCGCCGAGGTGGCCGTGGCCGCCGCCCGCGCCGCCGACGAGCAGGCCGCCGCCGGGGTCGAGGTCGAGGCCTGCCAGGGGCGCGTCGCCGAGCTGGAGGAGGCCGTCCGCGAGGCCGAGGGCGGCACCGGCGACGAGGAGGAGTCCGCCGAGTGGGACGCCGCCGCCGCCGAGAAGGCCGAGCGCGAGATCACCCGGCTGGAGCGCCGCATCGCCGCCATGGGACCGGTCAACGGGCTGGCTCCCGAGCAGCACGCCGCGCTGGCCGAGAAGGTGGGCCGCGTCCGCCACGACCGCGACGACCTGGCCGGCGCCTGCGAGGACCTGCGCGCCCTGGCCGATCACCTGGGCGTCGAGGTCGAGCGCCGCTTCGACGCGGTCTTCGGCGCCGTGGCGTACCACTTCCGGGCCGTCTTCGAGGAGCTCTTCCCCGGCGGCCGGGCCACCCTGCGCCTGGAGGAGCTGCCCGAGCCCGAGGAGGAGTCCGAGGACGGCATCGTGGTCGCCCATCCTGCCTCGCGCCGCCGCCGTCCCACCGTGGCCGGCGTCGAGATCCTGGCCCAGCCGCCGGGCAAGCGCCTGCAGGCGCTCAGCCTGCTCAGCGGCGGCGAGCGCGCACTCACCGCGCTGGCGGTGATCCTCGCCCTGCAGCAGGTCAACCCCAGTCCCTTCTACCTCTTCGACGAGGTCGACGCGCCGCTCGACGACGCCAACATCGGCCGCTTCACCCGGCTGCTGCGGCGGCTCTCGGCACAGCAGCAGTTCGTGGTGGTGACCCACAACCACGTCACCATGGCCGCCGCCGACGCGCTCTACGGCGTGACCATGGGCCGCGACGGCACCAGCGCGCTGATCAGCGTGCGCTTCGAGAAGGGCGGCCCGGTGCCCACCGAGCCGGCCCCGGTCGCCGCCGCGGTCTGAGAAACGCTAGGCGAGGCGACGGTGATGGACGACGAGAAGCGCGAGGAGCTGGTGGTGCGCTGCGAGTGCGGCTTCGAGGCCAGGGGCACCGAGGAGGAGATCGTTCCCGTGGTGCAGCAGCACGGCCGCGAGGCGCACAACATGGACGCGACGCGCGAGCAGGTGCTTGCCATGGCGCGTCCAGCCTGAGCCCCGGCGAGCTCCCGCCGCCCTGGGGGACGGAGGGGCCGGTGCAGGCCGAGGTGTTCGTCCTGCGCATGCGCGGCGGCACCCCCGAGGTGGCCGGTCCCTGCGGGCCGGATCCCTGGTACATCGAGGTCGGCGAGGACGAGGACCCCGTCGAGGTGGTGGGACGGCTGTCGCGCAACCTGATGGGCGCGCCGCTGCTGGTGCACTCGACGTCGTGGCGGCGGGCGCGCGGGTCGGTGATCCTCAGCTTCGTGGTGGTCAATCGCGACGACCAGGCGCCGGAGCTGGCCGGCACGCCGATCGCACGCGCCGAGCTGGCGCGCGGCGAGGCGACCAGCGCGCCGGCGGCGATCGGGTACGAGCAGGTGCTGGAGCACGGCCTGCGCCACCTCGCCTGGCTGGTGCAGGACGACGAGGTGGTCCGCACCACGCTCAGCCAGGCGTGGCGGTCACTGCTCGCCGCCTACGTGCCGGAGCCGTTTCGGCATCTGCGCTAGGCTCCGCGATCGTGGTGTTCGAAGTCGTCGTCGAGGTGCCCAAGGGCAGCCGCAACAAATACGAGATCGACCACGACACCGGTGTGATCCGGCTCGACCGCCAGCTCTTCACCGCAACCCGCTACCCCGCCGACTACGGCTTCGTGGTCGGCACCCTCGGCGAGGACGGCGACCCCCTCGATGCCCTCATCCTCCTCGACGAGCCGACCTTCCCCGGCTGCCACGTCGAGGCCCGCGCCATCGGCGTGCTGATGACCCACGACGAGGCCGGCGGCGACCCCAAGCTGCTCACCGTCCCCGCCCACGACCCGCGCTCGCTGTGGGAGGACATCGGCGACGTGCCCGAGCACACCCTGCTGGAGATCCGCCACTTCTTCGAGATCTACAAGGAGCTGGAGCCGGACAAGCACATCGTGGTCGAGGACTGGCAGGGTCGCGCGACCGCCGAGGCGCTGCTGCGCGACGCGGTGGCCCGCGCCGAGCGCTCCGGCGCCGCCGACGGGCACACTAGCCCCCGTGGCTGAGCAGACCGAGGAGCGGGCCCGCCGCGAATCCTGGTGGCGCCGCATGTCGCGGCGCATGGACAAGGCGTCGCTCTCCTTCAGCGAGCAGGTGCGCGACGTCGTCCTGCTGCGACGCGACCTCGACGACGACTTCTACGACGACCTGCTGGAGATCCTCATCGGCGCCGACGCCGGCATGGGCGTGGCCCAGCAGCTCGTCGACGGCCTGCGCGATCGGGTGCGCGACGAGCGCATCCCCGACGCGGAGCAGGCGCTGGCCGCGCTGAAGGCGGAGATGCTGGCGATGCTCGACAAGCGCGACCGTGCGCTCAACCTCGACGCGGTGCCGTCGGTGGTGCTGGTGGTCGGCGTCAACGGCAGCGGCAAGACGACCACGCTGGGCAAGTTCGCCCATCGACTGCGCGAGGACGGGCACACCACCCTGCTCGCCGCCGCGGACACCTTCCGCGCCGCCGCCATCGACCAGCTCCGCCTGTGGGGCAATCGCGCCCACACCGACGTGGTCGCGCATCAGCCCGGCGCCGATCCCGGCGCGGTGGTGTACGACGCCATCCAGGCTGCGCTGGCGCGGCGCGTCGACGTGGTGCTCGTCGACACCGCGGGGCGGCTGCACACCAAGTCGCCGCTGATGGAGGAGATGAAGAAGGTCAGGCGCGTGGTGCAGCGGCTCATCCCCGAGGGACCGCACGAGACCCTGCTGGTCCTCGAAGCCCCGACGGGCATGAACGCCATCGCCCAGGCGCGGGCCTTCAACGAGGCGATGCAGCTCACCGGGCTGGTGCTCACCAAGCTGGACGGCACCTCGCGCGGCGGCACCCTGCTGGCCATCGAGAAGGAGCTGGGCATCCCCGTCAAGCTGGTCGGCATGGGGGAGGGGATCGACGACCTCAACGTCTTCGATCCCCAGGCCTACCTCGACGCGCTCTTCGCCGGGGTGCTGGAAGTTCCCGCCACCTAGGGCAGGAACTCCCAGCCCTCTCGCGCGTCAGTTGTCGCCGAACCAGGTCTCGCCGCTGACGGTGAACGAGGTGAAGGCGTTGGTCGAGGGGTCGAACGACGCCGGCACCCACTCTCCGTAGACGTCGAACTGCTTCCATCCCCCCGTGTGGCCGCTGACGTCGCAGAGGCCCACCACGGTGATGATGGTGGTCTCGACGGTGATCATCCAGAACTGCATGGGGCTGGTCGGCGTCCCGCACTGGATGTAGCCGGTCTGGTTGCTGCCCGAGATGACCAGGCTGACGTTGCCGTCCGCGGAGCTGCCGTCCGGCGTGAAGCAGGTGAAGCTGCCGGTGATGCTGACCGGCCCGGCATAGACACCGCCGTTGAGGCTGACCGCCACGTCCGCCGTGCCGGTGATGTCGAACGGCTGGCTGCAGTCGTCGACGTTCCCCGACGGCGGGGTGAAGGTGAGCACCGCCGGGCCGGTGCCCTGGTCGGTCGGTGAGGTCTGCGCGCGCGCCTGCGTGGCGGGCAGCGCCACCATCAGTGCCAGCGCGCATGCGGCCGCAGCTCGCAGGCGCCGTGGTCGAATGGCCATGATCTCTGAACCCTCCCATGGCGGCCGCGCCGCGGCGGCCGATGCATCTATACGGACCAGCGCGCGATTCCTGACATGCGAGATCGCGGACTCGTCGCGGCGGCGGCGCGCGGCTATAGTCGCGGTGCGCACGGTGTTCGGTGATGCGCCTTGGAAGGGGAGCGGAGCGTGGGCGACGCGGAGAGCGGGGCGGCCATCGAGGCGCTGTACCTGCGCGAGCGCGCGCGCATCTTCGCCATCTGCATGACCATGCTCGGCGATCCGGGTGATGCCGAGGACGCCACCCAGGAGGCCTTCGCGCGGGTGGCGGCGCGCATCGACGCGCTGCACGAGCAGCCGGTCGGCTACCTGGTCGCGGTGGCGCGCAACGTCTGCCGCGACGAGCTGCGGCGCCGGGGCCAGAACCTGCGCGTCGAGTCGCCGCTGGCGCGGGCGCCGGGCGCGCCGCCCGCGGAGGACGTGGCCCTCGACCGGCAGCTCCTGGCCACCGCCTGGGAGACGCTGGCCGACGTCGACCGCGAGCTCATCGCCGGCGCGGTGAGCGGGTTCAGCCTGGCCGAGATCGCGCGGGCCGCGGGCATGCGCGTCGACGCGGTGGCGCAGCGCATCTCGCGAGCGCGGCGGCGGCTGCGCGGGCTCATCGGCGCGCCCGCGGCGGTGGCGGTGCCGCTGCTGGCGCGCGCGGCGGGACGCGTGGTGCGGCGGCTGCACGTCATGCCCGCCGGGCAGGGTGGGACGCTGGCGCGGCTGCGGGAGCTGGAGCCCCTCGGCGCACCGGTGCTCATCGCCCTGCTCGCCGGTGGGCTGGCCGCGCCGCCGCGGCTCGGGGTGGCGCCTCCGCCGGTGGCGGCCGCCGTGTCCGCGCCGCCGGCGCGCGCCGCGGTGACCGGTGCGGCCGGGCCGGGTGTGGTGGGGCGCAGTCTCTCCGCGGTCGGCGGCGTCGCTTCGGACGTGACCGGGCATCCCGGCGCCGCCCCGTCGCCGCCGCGCCTGACGCCGCCGCCCCTGCCGCCGCCGCTGGCCTCGATGACCGTCGGGTCCTTCGCCACCTCACCGGGCTACGGCGGCGACCAGACCGTGTTCGCGGCCGGGACCTGCGGCACCACCGGGTGCTCGCGGCTGGCCAGCAGCGAGGACGGCGGCCACACCTGGCAGCAGCTCGGCGGCGCGGGGCTGCCGCCCTACAGCCGCATCCTGGTGCCGTCCGCGTATCCGCGGCGGCCGGTGCTCTTCGCCATCGCACCGGGCAGCGCGCTGCTGCGCAGCGGCGACGGCGGCGCCAGCTTCGCCCCGGTCACCGTGGCCACTCGCGGCGACGCCGCCATCGATCCCGGCTCGGCCGCCGACGCGCCCGCCGTGTACCTGGTGTCGACCACCGGCCAGACGCTGCTGCGCTACACCGATGCCGACGGCAAGCTCGCCTCCGAGAGCAGCCAGCCGCTGGGGGTCGAGGCCGTCACCGCGCTGTTCACCGGCCCGGGCGCGAGCCGCGTCTACGTGGGGATGACGCTCGCGGTGGGCAGCAGCGGCCTCTACGCGTGCGGCGGCGGCGCGGACTGCGCGCGCGTCGGGCCGGGTGTGAGCGGCATCCCGCAGGTGTCCCCGACGTTCGGGACAGACCTGACCTATTTCACCCTAACCAGCGGAGGCGTGCGCGTCTCGCGGGTCGACGGCAGCGGCGTGCAGAGCATGAGCACCGGCTCGGCGAGCACCGTGGTGCTGCTCGCCGCCGCGGACTTCGCCACCAGCCGCCTGCTCGACATCGTGGTGCGGCGCACCGCGCAGCCGGACAGCCTGCTGCGCATCGTGCATTACGTGGTCGGCGGCACGGCCCCGCCGGACCAGCCGACGGGGTGGTCGACCGCCATGGACTTCGGCACGGCGGTGCGGCTGCCCGACGGCGCGGTGCTGGTGGCCCGCAGCGGCGGCGGCATCGCCTGTTCGCACGACGACGGGGCCAGCTTCGCGCTGTCCTGCTGAGCGCGTGCGCCTCAGGCGGTGAGGCCGCGGCCGTTGCTGCGGTTGAGTGCCGCGTCGTGCAGCGAGGAGACGCGCAGGCGCCGGGGCAGGACCCTGTGCACCTGGCGCATCGACGCGCACGTCGTCCGGTGTGAGACGGCGTGTGCGGGTGTCCAGCGCAGGTGGTAGGCGGTGCGCAGCCTGTGCGGGAGCAAGCCTGTGGTGAGGAAGGCGATCCACGCCGTCGCGGGACGCAGGGCGCGTGTCGGCAGCGGCGGGCGCAGCACCACGCGCGCGGCCTCGCGCGACGCGGCGACCGGATGCAGCGCCTGCTCCTCGGTGTCGACGTAGTCGCGCAGATCACGCGCTCCGTCCCACATGTGCGAGGCGGGGACGCCGACCAGCCGCCCCGCAGCGCGCCACTCGCGGACGAAACGGTCGGCGTCGTCGCGGGGCAGCGTTCCCACCATGGCCGCGTAGGTGGCCAGCATGGAGTCGAGGATGGTGGCCAGCACCCAGAGCGCGAGCTGCGGATCGGCCGCCGAATACGCGGTGCCCGCGGGCATGCCGGGCGCGGCGTTGGCCGCGGTGAGCGCGCCGCGCACCGAATCGTGGACGCGCATCACCGTGCGCGAGGCCTCGCGGGCCTCCGCTTTGGTGCCGAAGGTGACCGCAACCAGCCAGCGCACGGTGCGCACCAGGCGGCCGAAGGGATCCTCCTCGTAGCCGCTGTGGTCGACCACGCCCTGGGCGACGAGCGGGTTGGCCACCTGCATGAGCAGGGCGCGGCCGCCGCCGACGAGCAGGAAGGGTTCGCGGGCCACGCGCCAGGTCACCGACTCGGGGCCGAAGAGGCCGGGGTCGGGCGTCTCGTCGGCGAGCAGGGGAGGCACCTCGCGTGCCGCCGGTCCGGTGCCGGCCACCACGGCCATGAGCTCGGCGAGCGGCGCCCACGGGGATCGGGCTGCGGCGTCCATCGCCGCTGAGGGTAACGCCCGGCTTCATTTTGTAGAGTCCGCGTCCGTATGGCTGCGCCCGTCACCGTCACCGACCTCAGCTTCCGGACCGAGGTCATCGAGTCCGAGCTCCCCGTCCTCGTCTTCTTCTGGGCCTCCTGGAACTCGACCTGCAAGGGCCTGGCCCCGAGCATCAACCTCCTCGCCGAGGAGGACGCGGATCACCTCAGGGTCTGCAAGCTCGACGTCGAGGCCAACCCGGTGATCCCCTCCATGTTCGGGGTGACCATGGTGCCCACCCTGATGCTCTTCCGCGGCGGCCAGGCGCTCACCCGCACCATCGGCTACCGGCGGCTCGAGGTGATCCGGGCGGAGATCGAGGCGGCGCTGGTCGGCGTGTAGCGCCGGTCGAGGTCGCCGCCGGGCGGCGAGGCCACGCCGGACGTGTAGACTGTCCAGGCTTTGTCCTTGACACCCCTCCCGATTCCCGATCCCACCGCGCCGGTCGCCCGCCAGCAGCGCCTGCTCGACGTCTACGGCGCCCTGCTCACCGAGCACCAGCGGGAGGCCTGCCGGCTCCATCTCGACGAGGACTGGTCCTACGCGGAGCTGGCCGAGCAGCTCGGGGTCAGCCGCAGCGCCGCCCACGACCTGGTGCGCCGCGCCCTGGTCCAGCTCGAGCACTACGAGACCCGCCTCGGCCACGCCGCCGAGCTGGCCCGCCGCGACGCCGTCGAGGCCGAGCTGCGCGCCCGCCTGGCCCGGCTGCAGGGCGCGAGCGAGTAGCCGCCATGTTCGACTCCCTCTCCGACCGCCTCACCGACATCTTCGCCTCGCTGAGCGGCAAGGGCCGCCTCACCAAGGAGGAGGTCGAGCTCGGCCTGCGCGAGGTGCGCATGGCCCTGCTCGAGGCCGACGTCAATTTCAAGGTGGCGCGCGGCTTCGTCGAGCGCATCCGCGAGCGCGCCGTCGGCGCCGAGGTGCTCGAGTCGCTGACGCCCGGCCAGCAGATGGTCAAGATCGTCGACGAGGAGCTGGTCACCCTGCTCGGCGGCGAGCAGCGCAAGATCCGCTACCAGTCGCAGCCGCCCACGGTGGTGATGCTGGTCGGCCTGCAGGGCTCGGGCAAGACCACCACCGCCGCCAAGCTGGCGCTGGCCATCCGGCGCGAGGGCCACCGCCCCCTGCTGGTCGCCGCCGACACCTATCGACCGGCGGCCGCGCAGCAGCTCGAAAAGCTGGGCAAGGACAACCAGGTTCCCGTGCACATGCCCGACGGCGACAAGCCGCCGGACATCTGCCGCAAGGGTGTCGACGAGGCGCGGCGACTCAACTGCGACGTGGTCATCCTCGACACCGCCGGCCGACTGCAGATCGACCAGAAGATGCTCGACGAGCTCAAGGAGATCCGCAGGAAGGTCTCGGTGCACGAGACGGTCCTGGTGGTCGACGCCATGACCGGCCAGGAGGCGGTCAACGTCGCCAGGTCGTTCGACGAGCAGGTCGGCGTCGACGGTGCCATCCTCACCAAGCTCGACGGCGACGCGCGCGGCGGTGCGGCTCTCTCGATGCGCGAGACGATCGGCAAACCGATCATGTACAGCGGCATCGGCGAGAAGGTCAGCGAGCTGGAGCCCTTCCATCCCCAGCGCATGGCCTCGCGCATCCTCGGCATGGGCGACGTGCTCACCCTCATCGAGAAGGCGCAGGAGCACGTCGACGAGCGCAAGGCCAAGGAGATGGAGGAGCGCCTGCTCAGCGGGCGCCTCACCATGGAGGACTGGATCGGGCAGCTGCGCCAGATCCGCCAGATGGGGCCGCTGGAAGGCATCCTCGGCATGCTGCCCGGCGGGCGCAAGCTGATGCAGCAGGCGGGCGGGCAGATGCCCACCGAGAACGACCTCAAGCGACTCGAGGCCATCGTGCTCTCGATGACGCCGGAGGAGCGCCGCAAGCCGGAGATCATCAAGGGCGCGCGGCGCAAGCGCATCGCCATGGGCAGCGGCACCGACATCTCCGACGTCAACAAGATGCTCAAGGGCTTCGAGCAGATGCAACAGCTGTTCAAGCAGCTCGGCGGCGGCAAGGGGGGCAAGGGCATGCGGGGCAAGATGCGCATGCTCAAGAACCTGCAGGGAATGGATCCGACGCAGCTCGGCGGCCTCCAGTAGGCGCGGGCTGCACACATCAGCGAGGAGAGGTTTTGGTCAAGATCCGTCTGAAGAGGATGGGGGCGAAGAAGCGGCCCTTCTATCGCCTCGTGGTCGCCGACTCGCGCAGCCCGCGCGACGGCAAGTTCATCGAGGAGATCGGCTTCTACGACCCGCTGCCCAACCCGGCCAAGGTGCAGATCGACGCCGACAAGGTGCGGGAGTGGATGCGCCGCGGTGCCCGTCCCAGCGACGTCGCCCGCAAGCTCCTGGAGCGCGAAGGCATCCTGCAGCGCAGCGCGCAGCCGCGCCGCGCCGCCGCGCCGGCCGCTGAGGCACCGGTCGCGGAGGCACCTGCAGCCGCTGAGGCGCCCGCTGCCGCAACGACCGAACCCGCAGAGGCCGAGGCGACCGAGGCCGCGCCCGAAGCCGCCGCGGAGGAGCAGTCGTGACCGACTACGGCGACCTGGCGCTGTTCATCACCCGCAACATCGTCAACGACAAGGACTCCGTGTCCGTGCGCGTGCGCCAGGGCGGCCGCCAGCAGGTGGTCGAGATCCGCGCCTCCGCCGAGGACATGGGCAAGATCATCGGCAAGAACGGCCGGGTGGCGCAGCCCATCCGCACAGTGGTGCGCGCGGCCGGGCTGCGCCACCGCCAGCGCGTCCAGGTCGACGTCGGCTGACACGCGCGATTCACTGAGAACCATGCCGTCCACCATGAGCACCGCACCGGAGCGCCTGCGCGCCGCCTACGTCCGCCGTCCCCACGGCGTGCGCGGAGAGCTGCGCGTGGAACCGCTCGGTGGCGACGCCTCGCGCTTCGCGCCGGGGCTGAAGCTGTGGTCGGAGCTCGACCCCGCCAGGCGCTACACCGTGGTGGCGGCGTGTCCAACGCCCGAGGGCGACCTGCTGCTCTCGCTCGGCGAGGTGGTCTCCCGCAACGACGCCGAGCGTCTGCGCGGCAGCTACCTCTGCATCGCGGGCGACGATCGGCGCGGCCTGGGTGAGGACGAGTGGTTCATCTGGGAGGTGGTCGGTCTCGACGTGGTCACCGAGGACGGCAGGTCGCTCGGTGTCGTCGACGACGTCGAGGAGTACCCCGACCAGGAGGTGCTGGTCGTCCGCGAACGCGGCGGCACTGAGCGGCGCATCCCCATGGTGCGTGCCCACGTCGTGCGCGTTGATGTCGCCAATGGCAGGATCGTGGTGCTGCCCTGGCCGGAGGACGAGGCCTGATGCGGGTCGACGTCCTCACCATCTTTCCCGACGCCTTCCCCGGCCCGCTGGGCATCGGGGTGGTCGGCCGCGCCGTCGAGCGCGGGCTCTTGACCCTGCAGGCCCACGACCTGCGCGACTACACCCACGACCGGCACCGCCAGGTGGACGACATCGCCTACGGCGGCGGGCCGGGCATGGTGCTCAAGCCGGAGCCGCTGCTCGAAGCGGTGCGCGGCTTCCGCGCCGAGGACCCCGCGGCACGCGTCATCCTGCTGTCGCCGCAGGGACGATCCTTCAACCAGGACATGGCCCGCGAGCTCGCGTCCGTTTCGCACCTGGTGCTGGTCTGTGGCCGCTACCAGGGCGTCGACGAACGGGCCCGCGAGGAGATCGGCGAGGAGCTCTCGATCGGAGACTACGTGCTCTCCGGCGGCGAGCTGGCCGCCATGGTGGTGGTCGAGGCGGTGGCCCGGCTCGTTCCCGGCACGCTGGGATCGAACGAGTCGCTCGCCGACGAGACCTTCACCGACCGGGGATTCGAACCCCCGCTGTACACGCGTCCCGCGGTCTTCGAGGGACGTGAGGTGCCCGAGGTGCTGCGCAGCGGCAACCATGCCGCCATCGAACGCTGGCGCCGCGAGCAGAGTGACGAAAGAATGCGGCGACGTCGCCCCGACCTGGCACGCGACGGCGCCACCGCAGGAGGTGTGTGATGAATGTCATCGACCTGCTCGAGCGCGAGCAGGAGAAGCCGGAAGTTCCCGTTCTGCGCAGCGGCGACACCGTGCGTGTGCACGTCAAGGTCGTCGAGGGAACCCGTGAGCGCATCCAGGTGTTCGAGGGCGTGGTCATCGCGCTCGGCGGCAAGACGGGATTGGGTTCGACCTTCACCGTGCGCCGTGTCACCCACGGCGTCGGCGTCGAGCGCACCTTCCTGGTGCACTCGCCGCGCCTCGACAAGATCGAGGTGCTGCGCCACGGTGACGTGCGCCGCGCCAAGCTCTACTACCTGCGCGAGAAGGTCGGCAAGCGCGCCCGCATCCGCGAGCGCCGCGAGCCCATCGGCGGCGGCCAGATGACGCGCAGCCGCGCCGCGGCCACCGAGGTGATCGACGGCGAGGAGTACACCGAGGTCGAGGCCGAGGACGAATCCGTCGTCGACGAGGCCCTGGAGACCGAGGAGACCGAGGCCTCGGTCGAGGAGAACGGCGACGAGTAGGGGAGAGCGCCAGGCGCCCGCCGCCCTCCCGCCCGCGCGTCCGCTCAAGGACCGCGTCGGACACGCGGGAGAGGCGGCCGCGCTCGCCTTCCTGCACGCCGAGGGCATGGAGATCCTCGCCCGTGACTGGCGCAGCAACATCGGCCAGATCGATATCGTCGCCCAGGACGGCGACACGCTGGTGCTGGTCGAGGTGAAGGCGCGCCGCGGCACCGGTTTCGGCCTGCCCGAGGAGGCCGTCGACGGCCGCAAGCGGGCCAAGCTGCGCGCGCTGCTCGAGCTCTATCGCGCCCAGACCAAGCGCCGCGAGCAGCCCTGCCGCATCGACGTGCTGGGGCTGATCCTCGACGACAAGCTGCAGGTGTCGCGCACCGAGCACATCAAGAACGCGGTGCAGGACGAGTAGGATGTAATCCAATCGCTCCGCTGCAGTCAAGGTTAGTAATGGGTTGCACGGAACAGCGCCGATGCGCCCGCGGAGTGAGTACAAATAGGATGGAAGAGGGTGAAGCTCTTCATTTCTTGGTCTGGGTCCACTAGCAAAGCTGTAGCGCTAGCTTTTCGGAGGTGGCTGCCATCTGTGCTGCAGTTCGTACAGCCGTATGTGTCGGCAGAGGATGTCGACAAAGGATCACGGTGGGCGACTGAGGTTGCCAAGGAACTGGAGGGCGCTGGATACGGCGTCCTATGTGTCACGAGGGATAACCTAACCTCAACATGGCTGAACTTCGAGGCGGGTGCTCTTTCGAAAGCGTTTGATACAGCCCGTGTCGTGCCCATCTTGTTCGATCTGCGTCCCAGCGACCTGACCGGCCCGCTGGCGATGTTCCAAGCCGCCACCACGAGTAGAGAAGACATCCTCAAGCTCATACAGTCGATCAATTCAGCTGCTCCGGGATCTCTAGATGACAGTCGGTTGACCGAGGCTGTGGAGACATGGTGGCCGAAGTTGGAAGAAGGGCTACAGGAGATCCGCACCGCAACCCCGTCAACCGCGGTCAGTGCCCGGCGAGATACCAGCGAAATCGTCGAGGAGGTCTTGGAGGGTGTCAGGTCGCTTCAACGCGATATGGCTGATTTTCAGGGTTTCGCGACCAACCGAGATCGACGGCTCCCTGAGACCCGTCAAGGCGAGCTTACGCGAGCAACTACGCACGAGGAATTCTTTCGGCGGATTTCGGACTTCGGAGTCACCGGGCTGGTTACGCGCGTCACAGGCCAGGCCCGCGTCAATATCGGCCGGCGACTAACCAAGAAAGAGCGCATGTACTTGGAGCGGGCGGCTCAGGAGTTAGGCTTCGATGACCTTGAGATTGTTGAAGACGTGCTCTCCGAAGCGTGATTCAATCGAATAGGTGTCTGCTGCAGTGTTGCCTTCCGTCGGCGGTGCCTGATCCGGTGCTCGGCAACTCCTTCCGCGGCTGGATCGATTAATCGTCGCGGACAGCAAGCGCCGGGAGGGAGATTCGCTCCAAGCCATCCAACGAATGTGCCTCCCGAGCGGTGGGCTTGTCGACCGATCCAGGAATCTCGCGGACCGAGCGCACCGAGGTCAGCGCGACGGGCAGGAAGCCGAGCAGCGAACCGAGAGCGCCGATCCACAACGCGGCCTTCAAGCCGTAGGCCTGCGCGATGATTCCGCCGGCGAGCGCGCCGAGCGGGATGGTGCCCCAGACGATCCAGCGCATGCCCGCGTTCATGCGTCCCTGCAGCCGTTCCGGGGTGATCGCCTGGCGCAGGCTGACCTGGGTGATGTTGTAGACGACGCTGCCGAAGCCGCCCGAGGCTCCGCCCAGGATGAGCAGCGGCATGGGGAAGGCATGCGGGGCCAGCGGGTAGGGGAGGCCGGCCACCGCGAAGCAGAGCGCTCCGGCGACGATGGTGCGGCCCACGCCGAGCCGGCGCTGGAGCCGCCCGGCGGCCAGCGCGCCGGCGATCGAGCCGCAGGCGCCCAGGGCGAAGACGGCGCCGATCTGCAACGAGGTCAGCCGCAGCTCGCGCACCATGTACAGGACGAGGATGGCAAAAACAAGGTTGGAGAAGAAGTTGGCCGTGGAGGTGCAGGCGGCGATGGCGCGCAGCCAGCGGTGGCCGACCACCCAGCGCAGCCCCTCCATGGCTTCGGCCATCAGGCGCCGGCGCTGGGTTTCCGGCGTCATCTCGGGCATCGACTCGCGATGGCGCATGCGCAGCATGAAGGCGGTGGAGACCAGGAAGCTGGCGGCGTCGGCGACGATGGCGTAGGGCGCGGTGATGGCGGCGACGAGCGCGCCCGCGGTGCTCGGCCCGGCCACCTGCGCCACCGACACGGTGAGCTGCAGCTTGGCGTTGCCGTCGACGAGCTGCTCGCGGTCGATGAGCGCCGGCAGGTAGGCCTGGTAGGCGACGTCGAAGAACACGGTGAAGACGCCGACCGCGAACTGGATCACCAGCAGGTGCCACATCTGCAGCGTGTGCGTGGCCCAGAGCACGGGGATGAGGGCGAGCAGCACGGCGCGCGCGGCGTCGCCGGCGATGAGGATGCGGCGCCGGCGGAGGCGGTCGACCCAGGCGCCGGCGGGCAGCGCGAAGAGGATGAAGGGTGCGAAGCCGGCGACGCCGAGCAGGGAGAACTCGATGGGTCGCGCGTGCAGCTGCACCGCCGCGAGCAGCGGGATGGCCAGCAGCGAGACCTGCGAGCCCAGCTCGCTGATCGACTGGCCGGCCCAGAGGCGGAGGAAGTCGGGGTGATGCCAGAGACCGCCCTGCGGGCGGCGCAGCCTAATCACGGGCGCGCTCGTAGAGCGCCGCGATGAGCGCCCAGGGGGCCCCCGCCGGCGTGTCGGCGGCGCGGAGGTCGACCATCAGGCGCTTGAGGCGGCGTTCGAACCGCTTCGCCTCCGCAGGGCGCAGGCGCGCCTTGACGTGACCGAAGGTGCCCACCTGCGGGGCGCGGTCAACCTCGGTCGCGGCCTGGCGGACCGAGGTGGCCACCAGGGCCCGCTCGTCCTCGGGGTCCTCGACCTCGAAGCGGAAGAACCGCGCGGTGCGCCCGTAGAACTTCTCGGTGACGGCGCGCACCTGGCGGGTGCGCACGACGCGGATCAGCCCGGCACGTTCCAGCACCTTGAGGTGGTGTCCGGCGGTGCCCTTGGGGATGCCCATCTCCTCGGCCAGCTGCTGGGTGGAGCGGGCGCGCTCGCGCAGCCGGGCGACCATGGCGATGCGCACCTCGTCGGCCAGGGCGCGGAGCTGCTCGCGGTCGGAGACCACGAGCATGTCGGCGGCCTCGTAGTCGTAGCCGCCGTCACCCTGCGGTGCGGCGACGGCGGGCGCCTCGGCTTCACGTATGGTCGGCATTGGCCGACCATACGGGGTGCGCCGACCATTGACAAGAGGGTTCGCGATCCTCGCCGGACGCGACGCAGGATGATTGGGCGGGGCGCGTTCTCGGTACTAGAGGTGTCGACGTGCTCTGGCTGATCTTCATCGGCGGCTTCTTCGCGGTCTTCCTGGTCGTGGTCTGGCGCGTCTCCGCCGGCCCGCCCAACCAGGAACCCGGCATCGGCCACAACCTGCCCGGCGCCTCCACCACGCTCAGCCAGTTCGGCCCCTACCCGCTCAACCCCGGCCCAGCCCTCGGCACCCCCGAGAGCCTCGAGCACAGCGACCCGGACCGAGTCCTTCTCCGCGAGGACCACCGCCGCCACTGGGACGAAGACCGGCACTCGTAATCGACGGCAGGCATTGCGCGCCGGGCTGATCCTCACCGGAGCCGCTCCACCGCATCGGGCGCGACGCCGGCCTGTCTCCAGATGCTCCTGAGCGTGCCGTCGGGCAGTCGGGTGCGATTGCGCGGCACGCTGACGGACCGCGAGTGTCCGGGCTTGGTGTAGATGTCGTGGGCGGCACGCCTGACCAGGGTGAACCCCAGCCGGCGCAGCACCCGGTCGACGTCGTCGCTCGACCACGCCATTGCCAGGGCGCCGGTCAGACGAAGATCAGGCGTGCCGCTGGTGGTTGCTGTGCGTGTGCGGTGTCGAGAAAGCCGGCGATGTCCTCGTCGCTCACCGGCGCCCCCGCGCTGACCCCGGATTCACGCTCGTACGCCAGCGCGTCGCGTACCGCGGCCTCGAGCGTGTCGAGCGCCTCGTCGGCGGTCCGGCCCGCGGAGGCGATGTCGAGGTCTCGGCAGATCGACGCCCATTGACGGCCGTCGAACACGGCGAGCAGGCGGAGCTGGCGGGCGGGAGGCGACATGGTGGCCTGGCTCATTATCGGGTCCTCTTTCGGCGGTGGCTCTGGCGGGAATCGACATACACAACTTCGTGTGATACACTGCACAGTGTATGTATGCCACCGCTCTGAGCTGCGCGCTCCGTGGGCTCGCCGGGATCCCGGTGACCGTCGAGGCCGACATCGCCGCCGGGCTGCCGGGATTCACCATCGTGGGGCTGACCGACCGGGCCATCCAGGAGGCTCGCGAGCGGGTCAAGGCCGCGATCCGCAACGGCGGGTTCACCTTCCCGGCGCGGAAGCTGACCGTCAACCTGGCACCCGCGGAGGTGCCCAAGGAGGGCACCGGCTACGACCTGGCGATCGCGCTGGCCGTGCTGCGCTCGGCGGGGCACGAGATCGCCCTCGACGGGACGGCGCTGCTCGGCGAGCTCTCGCTCGATGCGTCGCTGCGGCCGGTCAACGGCGTGCTGCCCATGGCCCGGGCGCTGCGGGCGCAGGGCGTGCGGCGACTGGTGGTGCCGGTCGAGAACGCGGGTGAGGCGGCGCTCGTCGAGGACCTCGACGTCGTCGCCGCCCCGTCGCTGGCGGCCTGCGTCCATCACCTCGACGGGTCGCAGCCGCTGCCGCCGGCCCAGGCGACGGGCCGGTCACCGGATGCCACGGACGGCGGGCTCGACCTGTCCGCGATCCGCGGCCAGATGCACGCCAAGCGGGCCCTGGAGATCGCGGCAGCCGGCGGCCACAACATGCTGATGCTCGGCCCGCCCGGCTCGGGCAAGACCATGCTCGCGCGAGCGCTGGCCTCGCTGATGCCCGACCTGCAGCCGGAGGAGTCGCTGGAGGTCGCCGCGGTGTGGTCGCTGCGCGGCGTGCTGCGGGAGCGCTCGGCCCACAGCGTGCGGCCGCCCTTCCGGGCACCTCACCATTCCATATCCAGATCCGGGCTGATCGGCGGCGGCCTGGGGCTGGCGCTGCCCGGTGAGATCAGCCTGGCCACCCGGGGAGTCCTCTTTCTCGACGAGCTGTGTGAGTTCCCCCGCGCCCTGCTCGAAGCGCTGCGCCAGCCACTCGAAGAGCGCACCGTCACCGTCGGCCGGTCCCGCGGCAGCGTCACCTATCCCGCGGCTTTCACGCTGGTCGCGGCTGCCAACCCCTGCCCCTGCGGATATCGCGGCGATTCGCAGCGCGCCTGCACCTGCGCCGCACGCGAGCTGCACAGCTACCGCTCACGCCTCAGCGGCCCGGTGCGCGACCGCATCGACCTGTCGGTGGCCGTGCCCCGCCAGTCGTACGACGTGCTGTTCGCCGGAGGGATGCCCGAGGAGACGTCGAGCGCAGTCCGGCAGCGCGTCGCCGCCGCGCGCAGAGCCCAGGCGCGGCGCAATCACGACCTGGTCCGCCGCGAGCGCGGGCGGCGCCGCCGCGCGGCGACAGGGCTCGATGCCGCGAACGGCACCGGACCCGCCCCCGTGCTCAACGCCGACCTCGAAGGCGTGACCCTGCTCGCCGCCTGCGACCCCACGGCCGCCGCGTCGCGCGTGCTCTCGGTGGCGGGCGAGCGCCTCCACCTGAGCGCACGGGCGTTCCACCGCGTGCTGCGCGTGGCCCGGACAATCGCGGACCTCGCCGGCCAGGAGCGGGTCGACGAGGCCGCGCTCGGCGAGGCGCTGCGCCTGCGCGGCGAGGCGGGGCGATGAGCGGCGAGCTGACCGTCCGCCACCTCGCCCGCCACGCTCCGGACTGGCCGGAGCAGCTCGACCACCTCGACCTGCCGCCGCCCGCGCTCTGGGCCGCCGGGCCGAGGCTGCCGGCCTGGCCCGCGGTCGCGGTGGTCGGTGCCCGCGACGCCACGGTCGGCGGCCTGGAGATCGCTCGCCGCCTCGGCGGGGACCTCGCCGCGGCGGGCATCCCGGTGATCAGCGGCATGGCCCTGGGCATCGATGCCGCCGCCCACCGGGGTGCCCTCGACGCCGGTGGCCACACAGTCGCCGTGCTCGGCTGCGGCATCGACGTCTGCTACCCGAGCCGCCACCGCGACCTGCGCGACCGCATCGCCGCCACCGGCAGCGTGCTCACCGAGGAGCCGCCCGGCACCCCGCCCGCCGGCTGGCGCTTCCCTCGCCGCAACCGCATCATCGCCGCCCTGGCCACCGCGGTCGTGGTCGTCGAGGCGGGCCAGCGCAGCGGCGCGCTGAGCACGGCCCGCCACGCCGCCGACCTCGGCCGCGAGATCTTCGCCGTCCCCGGCTCGCCCCTCAGCGACCGCAGCGCCGGCGCCAACGAGCTCCTCCGCGACGGCGCCACCCCGCTTCTGGAGACTGCCGACCTCGCCGCGGTGTCCGCTCTGCAGCCCGCCGTCGACGCCGCCCGCACCCGCTTCCGGCTCACCAGCCTGAGCGTCGCCACCGCCTACGGCGGCAGCCGCGGCCACCCCGGCTCCGGCCTCACCCCCGAGCTGGCCACGGTGCTTCGCACCGTCGGGCACCACGCGGTCCACCCGGACGAGCTCGCCGCCGCCCTCCAGCTCGCCCCGCAGCCCCTCGCCGCCCGGCTCGCCGAGCTCGAGCTGGCCGGGCTGGTCCGCACCGTGGGCGGCGGGCTGGTCACCCGCAGCCCGGCCCGACCCGGCGGGAGGGCGGTGGGTTGACACGGCCCCGAAGGTGGGTAGGACGCTGGGGACAGCCGCCCGGGACGTCCGGGGAGCCGCTGTTATGATCGGCCGCGCACCGCGGCCGGCAGTCGCTGCTGTGCCGCGTTCGCGGAGAGAGTCCTGGCAATGCCAACCAACCTGATCATCGTCGAGTCGCCGAGCAAGGCTCGGACCCTCGCCAAGTTCCTCGGCGCCGGCTACGTCATCAAGGCGTCGATGGGGCACGTCCGGGACCTGCCCAAGTCCAAGCTCGGCGTCGACGTCGACAACGGGTTCGAGCCGCAGTACGAGGTGATCAAGGGCAAGGAGGCGCAGATCAAGGAGCTGCGCAAGGCCGCCAAGGGCGCCGACCAGGTCCTGCTCGCCGCCGACCCCGACCGCGAGGGCGAGGCCATCGCCTGGCACGTCGCCCAGGCGCTCGGGCTGCGCGACCCCGACCGCATCGTCTTCCACGAGATCACCCGGCCCGCCGTCGAGGCGGCCATCGCCCAGCCCCGCAAGATCGACCGCGACCTGGTCGCCGCCCAGGAGGCGCGCCGGGTCATCGACCGCCTGGTCGGCTACCGGCTCAGCCCGCTGCTCTGGCGCAAGGTCCGCACCGGGCTGAGCGCCGGCCGCGTCCAGTCGGTGGCCGTGCGCCTCGTCGTCGATCGCGAGAACGAGATCGACGCATTCGTCCCCAAGGAGTCCTGGACCCTCGACGCCATTCTCACCACCGACAAGAATGGCGTAGTGACCGCCCGGCTCTACGCCGAGCGCAAGGACGGCAAGAAGCTGGAGCTGGGCACCGAGGCGGACGCGCTGAAGGTCATCGAGCAGCTCGGCGTCGACAGGCAGGGCAAGCCCGGCGCGACCACGCCGCGTTTCACGGTGGTGGCCATCGAGGCCAAGGAGACCACCCGCCAGGGCCCCATCCCGTACACCACCAGCACCATGCAGCAGGACGCCAGCACGCGCCTGCGCCTCTCGCCGCGGCGGACCATGAGCATCGCCCAGGAGCTCTACGAGGGCGTCGACATCGGCGACGGCCCGGCCGGCCTGATCACCTACATGCGCACCGACTCGACGCGCATCAGCGACCTCGCCCGCGACGCCGCTGCCCGGCTGATCACCGGGCAGTTCGGCAAGGACTACGTCCGCAAGGGCGCCCCGCGCGTTTCTGCCAAGGCCGGCGCGAACATCCAGGACGCGCACGAGGCCATCCGTCCCACCGACGTCGGCCGCATCCCCGACCAGGTGAGCAAGCACCTCACCCCGCAGCAGGCCAAGCTCTACGACCTGATCTGGCGCCGCTTCGTGGCCAGCCAGATGGCGGCCGCGCGCTTCGACACCACCCGCGTCGACTTCGAGGCCGGCGACTTCGTGTTCCGGGCCAACGGCTCGGTGCTGCGCTTCGACGGCTTCACCCGGGTGTGGCGCCGCAGCGACGACGACGACGACCGCAGCCTGCCCGCGCTCAACCAGGGCGACAGCCTCAGCCTCACCGAGATGAAGCGCGAGCAGCACTTCACCCAGCCGCCGCCGCGCTACACCGAGGCCTCGCTGATCAAGGAGCTGGAGGAGCGCGGCATCGGCCGCCCCTCGACCTACGCGCCCACCATCGAGGTCATCGAGGAGCGCAAGTACGTCGAGCAGCTGGAGCGCCGACTCCACCCCACCGAGCTGGGCAAGACGGTCGACACCCTGCTGCGCCAGCACTTCCCCGACATCGTCGACGTCGCCTTCACCGCCGACATGGAGAAGCGCCTCGACGGCATCGAGGAGGGACTGCGCAAGTTCGAGCCAACCGTGGCCGAATGGTACCTGCCCTTCAACCAGGAGATCGAGAAGGCGCAGACCGGCATGGAGCGGGTCAAGGTGCCCGCCAAGAGCACCGGCGAGACCTGCCCCGAATGCGAGGAGGGCGAGCTGGTCGAGCGCGAGGGCAAGTACGGCAAGTTCGTCGGCTGCTCGCGCTATCCCGATTGCAAGTACATCAAGGGCAAGGACCAGTCACAGCCCGTGGCCACCGGCGAGCCCTGCCCGCAGTGCGGCAAGGAGCTGGTGGTGCGCCAGGGGCGCCGCGGGCCCTTCGTCGGCTGCAGCGGCTACCCGTCCTGCCGCTACATCAAGGGCGACGTCACCGTCGTCTCGACCGACGGCGCCGCCGCCGCGGATGGCGACGGCGCGGTCGCCGCGCGCACCGTGCAGGTGGTGCAGGAGGACCTGGGCGCCTGCCCGCAGTGCGGCAAGCCGCTGGCCCGGCGCAGCAGCCGGCGCGGCTCCTTCGTCGGCTGCACCGGCTACCCGAAGTGCAAGTACATCCAGCCCAGCGCCCGCGGTGAGGCGGGGGCGAAGGGCGAGGGCGCCGCGTCCTCCTCGCGTCCGGCGCCCGAGCCCACCGGCGAGGAGTGCCCCGAGTGCGGCAAGGGGCTGGTCAAGCGGCAGGGTCGCTTCGGCCCCTTCGTGAGCTGCTCCGGTTATCCCAAGTGCAAGTACCGGCCGCCCAAGGGCGCCGCGGACAGCAAGGCCGCCGCTCCGGCGGAGGAGCCGGTCGGGTCGCCGTCCTGATGGGTCGACGGGACGGCCGCGCGGGCCGGCACCCCGATGACGCCCGCATCCGCGCCACCACCATCGTCGCCGTCAAGCGCGACGGCCGCATCGCCGTGGCCGGCGACGGCCAGGTGACCGTGGGCGACGTGGTCATGAAGCACGGCGCCACCAAGGTGCGCCGCCTCTTCCGCGACAGCGTGGTGGTCGGCTTCGCCGGCGCCGTCGCCGACGCCTTCACCCTCTTCGACAAGTTCGAGCAGCACCTGGAGAAGCACCAGGGCAACCTGCTGCGCGCCTCGGTCGAGCTGGGCAAAGAGTGGCGCACCGACAAGTACCTGCGCCACCTCGACGCCATGCTCGTCGTCGCCACCGCGAACCAGCTCCTGCTGCTCAGCGGCGAGGGCGAGATCATCGAGCCCGACGACGACATCGCCGCCATCGGCAGCGGCGGCCCCTATGCGCACGCCGCGGCCAAGGCGCTGCTGCAGGACACCGACCTGCCCGCCGAGGACATCGTCCGCCGCGCCCTGGAGATCGCGGCCACGCTCTGCATCTACACCAACGACCACATCACCGTGGAGACGGTCGAGCGCACGGCGGGCAACGGCGACGGCGCGGAGTCCGCGCCGGGATGACCGAGCAGCGCGTGTCCAACGAACCGGCCGCCGTGCCCCAGGACGTGGTGCCCGCGGTTGCGGAACCCAACGGCAGCGGCGAGTCGTTGCCGGAGGAGAGTGCAGCGCAGCAGGCGGAGCCATCCCGCGCCGCGGAGTCCGCCGAGCCAGCCACTGACACCGCCCCAAACGACCTGCGTCCCGTCGAAATCGTGCGCCGCCTCGACGAGTACATCGTCGGCCAGGCCGAGGCCAAGCGCTCCGTGGCCATCGCCCTGCGCAACCGGGTGCGCCGCCAGCGCATCCCCGACGACATGCGCGACGAGGTGCTGCCCAAGAACATCCTCATGATCGGGCCCACCGGCGTGGGCAAGACGGAGATCGCCCGCCGCCTGGCGCGCATGGCCGACGCGCCCTTCATCAAGGTCGAGGCCACCAAGTTCACCGAGGTCGGCTACGTCGGCCGCGACGTCGAGTCGATCGTCCGCGACCTGCTCGAGCAGACCATCACCGACCTGCAGAACGACCGCATCGCCGAGGTCGAGGACCGCGCCCGCGAGCTGGCCGAGCAGCGCATCCTCGACGTCCTCGTCGACGCGGAGGTCCAGCCGAAGAAGCCCGCGACGCCCGCCGAACCAGCCGTGCCCGCCGCCGGCGAACCCGCGCAGCAGGCCGCAGCCGCAGAGACCGACGAGGAGCTCCGCCGCAAGCGCCGCCTGCGCCGCAGGCAGCTCGAACGCAAGCTGGCCGCCAAGCAGCTCGAGGACCGCGAGATCGAGATCGAGGTCGAGGAGCCCTACCAGCCCATGTACGAGTCCTTCAGCGGCACCAGCATGGAGGACATCGGCTACTCGATCTCCGAGTTCTTCTCCCAGATGGCGCCGCCGCGCAAGCGCAGCAAGCGCATGTCCGTCGCCGACGCGCGCACCGTGCTGACCCAGGAGGAGACCGACCACCTCATCGACATGGACCGTCTCTACGACGACGCCATCAAGGCCGTCGAGGACGACGCCATCGTCTTCATCGACGAGGTGGACAAGATCGCCGGCGGCCACAGCGAGCACGGTCCCGACGTCAGCGGCGAGGGCGTGCAGCGCGACCTGCTGCCCATCCTGGAAGGCTCCACCGTGCACACCCGCTACGGCGCGGTGCGCACCGACCACATCCTCTTCGTCGCCGCCGGCGCGTTCAACGTGGCCAAGCCCAGCGACCTCATCCCCGAGTTCCAGGGACGCTTCCCCATCCGCGTGGAGCTCAAGCCGCTCACCGAGGAGGACCTGCAGCGCATCCTCGTCGAGCCCGGCAACGCGCTGACCAAGCAGTACGCCGCGCTGCTGCGCACCGAGGACGTCAGCCTCGAGTTCTCCGCCGAGGGCCTGCGCGAGCTGGCCCACCAGGCCTGGGCCGTCAACGAGCAGGACGAGAACATCGGCGCGCGCCGCCTCTTCACCATCATGGAGAAGGTGCTCGAGGAGCTCTCCTTCAGCGCCGAGGACCACGCCGGCGCCACGGTGACCATCGACGCCGAGTACGTGCGCACCCGTCTCAGCGACCTGGTGCGCAACGAGGACCTGCGCCGCTACGTGCTGTAGCGCAGCCGCGGGCCCGCTGCGCACAATGCGCGGCGAGATGTACGGCATCCACGACGTGGGCGGCCTGGACGGCTTCGGCCCGGTCGAGGTCGAGCCCGACGAGCCCTACTTCCACGAGCCCTGGGAGCGCCGCCAGTTCGCCCTCGGCATCGGCGCCTTCTCCATCCTCGACAACGGCAGCCGCTTCCGCCACTCCATCGAGCGCATGGACCCGGCCCACTATCTCGCCTCGACGTACTACGAGCACTGGACCACCGGCTTCGCCACCGCGCTGATCGAGACCGGCCACCTCACCCGCGAGGAGCTGGAGGAACGCGCGCCCGGCTTCCCGCTCTCGCGCCCCGTCTCGCCCCTGGCCCAGCCGCATCCCGGCGCCGAGATCACGCAACCGCGCTTCGCACCCGGCGACGCGGTGCGCGTCCGCCAGTGGCAGTGGCCGGGCCACACGCGCTGTCCGCGCTACGTGCAGGGCAGGCACGGCACGGTGGTCCGCGTCGACGTCGTCGCCTCGCTGCCCGACGTGGAGGCGCACGGCAGCACGCGCCAGAAGACCCCGACGTACTCCATCCGCTTCGACGCCGAAGAGCTCTGGGGCGAGCTCGCCGAGCGCGGCGCCGCGTCCGTCCACGTCGACCTCTGGGAGCCCTACCTCGAACCCGCCACCGCCGCGGAGGCACGGTAGATGAGCGACGAGCACGGCCACGACCACCCCAACGCCCGGCCGCCGGCGCCCATCGAGCTGCGCGTCCAGGCGCTCGAAGACCTGCTGCGCGAGAAGGGCCTCTTCGACCCCGACGCCGTCGAGACCGTGGTGCAGCACTTCGAGCAGAACCTCGGCCCCATGAACGGCGCCAGGGTGGTGGCGCGCGCCTGGGTCGACCCGGCGTACCGCGAACGGCTCCTCGGCGACGCCACGCCCGCCATCGCCGAGCTCGGCTTCGGCGGCCCCGAGGGCGACCACATGGTGGCCCTGGAGAACACCGAGACGGTGCACAACGTGGTGGTCTGCACCCTCTGCTCCTGCTATCCGTGGCCGGTGCTCGGCCTGCCGCCGCGCTGGTACAAGGCGGCGCCCTACCGCAGCCGCATGGTCCGCGAGCCGCGCAGCCTGCTCGCCGAGATGGGCTACGCGGTGCCCGAGGACGTCGAGATCCGCGTCTGGGATTCCAGCGCCGAGATCCGCTACCTGGTGGTGCCGCGCCGCCCGCCGGGCAGCGAGCAGCTCGACGAGGCGCAGCTCGCCGCGATGGTGACCCGCGACGGCATGATCGGCGTCGCCCCGGTATGAGCGGGCGGCCGCCGGCGGTGCGCGTCGAGCCCGACGCCACCGGTCCCGCGGCGCCGCCGCGCAGCAACGGCGAGCTGGTCTTCGAGGAGCCCTGGCAGGCGCGCGCCTTCGCCATGTGCGTCAGCCTGCTGGAGCGCGACGGCCTGGGCTGGGACGCCTTCCGGCCCCACCTGGTCCGGGCCATCGGCGAGGACCCGCAGGCGCCCTACTACGCCAGCCTGGTCACCGCGCTGGAGGCCTTCGCCGCCGACCGCGTCGCCCAGCCCGACCCCGAGCGCCTGCGCGCCGCCTGCCGCCGCCACGGCTTCGCCGCCGAGCGCATCGCGCCGATGGCCGCCACGGGCCTGGCCAACTGGGTCTTCGCGCTCGACGGCGCCCACGTCCTCCGCGTCAGCCGCCCGACCCCGCTGGCGGAGGAGGACGCGCGGACCGAGGCGGTGGCCGTCCCAGCAGCGCTCGCCGCCGGCATCCGCACACCCCGGCTCCACGTCTTCGACGACTCCCGCATCGACCTCGACACGCCGTTCACCGTCTACGACCGCGTCCCCGGCACGCCGATCGGGGCCACCAGCCTCGACGCCGCCACCACCGCCGCTGTCCACCGTGAGCTCGGCCGCGAGATGGCCGCCATCCACACCCGGGTCACGCGCTGCGACGACCCGCGCGGCTGGCTCGACCACCCCGAGCCCAGCGACCCTGGCCACGACCTCGACGCCACGCTGCGCTCCGGCGCCCTCGACCCCGGCCAGGCGCGCTGGGCCGAGGCGCTGCTCGACCGCCTCACCCCGGCGCTCGGCGCCGAGGCACCCCGGCGATTCCTCCACGGCGACCTGCTGCCGATGAACATCCTCGTCGCGGCCGGCGGCGCCTTGGCCGCGGTCATCGACTGGGGCGACGCCGGCTGGGGCGACCCCGCCCTCGACTTCTGGGGCATCCCGCCCGAGCACACCGACGAGGTGATCCGGGGCTACCGCGAGGTCGCCAAGCTCGACGAGGCCACGGTCGACCGCGCCCGGGCCGAGCAGCTCTGCCGCGCCCTGCGCCACTTCGTCGAGCCCCAGCGCCACCCCGCCGGCCCGGTGCTGCTGGCCGCGCTCCGCCGCACCCTGCCTTAGGCGCTCGCCAACACCCGGGCTGGTACACTGCGCCCCACGGCAGACAAGCCGATTTCGCACGCCCGGCAGACGCAGGCGACGGGTGCCCCGCAGGGGGTGGATCGCCTCAGGAAGAAGCCGGGCGGAGGCAGTCAACCCGAATCACAGGAGGCCAGGCGATGGCTGTCGCCACCCTCCGCCAGCTCCTCGAGGCCGGAGTCCACTTCGGCCACCAGACGAGCCGGTGGAACCCCAAGATGCGCCCGTACATCTTCACGGCGCGCAACGGCATCCACATCATCGACCTGCAGCAGACGCAGACGATGCTGGAGGACGCCTGCGACTTCGCCCGCGACCTGGTCGCCGGCGGCGAGAAGATCCTCTTCGTCGGCACCAAGAAGCAGGCCCAGGACACCATCAAGGAGTCCTGCGAGCGCAGCGGCCAGTTCTACGTCACCCATCGCTGGATGGGCGGCATGCTGACCAACTTCAGCGTCATCCAGCGCCAGCTGCGCCGCCTGCAGGAGCTGCGCGCGGTGCGCGACCGCGGCGACTTCGAGCGCATGACCAAGAAGGAGGCCAACGTCCTCGAGGACGAGCTGGACCGGCTGGAGCGCAACTTCGGCGGCATGGTCAACATGAAGCGGCTGCCCGGCGCGCTCTACGTGGTCGACTGCCGCAAGGAGCGGCTCGCCGTCGGCGAGGCCAACAAGCTGGGCATCCCGGTTATCGCCATCACCGACAGCAACTGCGATCCCGACCTGATCCAGCACGTCATCCCCGGCAACGACGACGCCATCCGCGCCGTCCGCCTGATCACCAACCTGCTCACCGAGTCCATCGTCGAGGGCCAGCAGCTGCTCGGCGAGCGCGAGCTGCGCGAGCGCGAGCGTGAGGCGGCGGCCGCCGCCGAGGCGCGCGAGCAGGAGGAGGCCGAGCGCGCCCGCGCCGAGGCCGAGGCCGCCGCCGCGGCGCAGCGCGAGGCCGCCTCGGAGGGCGTCGCCGAGGAGGAGCCCGACACCGTTGCGGCCGCCGCCGGCGGCGAGGAGGCATAGCGTGGCCGAGATCAGCGCCGCCCAGGTCAAGCAGCTCCGGGAGATGACCGGGGCGGGAATGATGGACAGCAAGCGCGCCCTGGAGGCCACCGGCGGTGACGTCGAGAAGGCCAAGGACTGGCTGCGCGAGAAGGGCATGGCCCGGGCCGCGGGCAAGGCCGGCCGCTCCACCGGCGAGGGCATCGTCGAGGCCTACGTGCACGCCGCCGGCGGCGTGCCCAAGCTCGGCGTGCTGGTCGAGGTCAACTGCGAGTCCGACTTCGTGGCCAAGACCGACGACTTCAAGAACCTGGCCCGCGAGCTGGCCCTGCAGGTGGCCGGCGCGCACCCGCGCTACGTGTCGCGCGACCAGGTGCCCGCCGACCTGCTGGATCGCGAGCGCAACGTCTACCGCGCCCAGGTGGCCGACAAGCCCGCCAACATCCAGGACAAGATCGTCGAGGGCAAGCTGGAGGCCTTCTACGCCGAGATCTGCCTGCTCGACCAGCCCTGGATCCGCGAGCAGAAGAAGAAGGTGGGCGAGCTGGTCAAGGAGGCGATCGCCAAGCTGGGCGAGAACATCAGCGTGGCCCGCTTCGCGCGCTTCGCGGTGGGGGAGACCGCCGCCGGCGCGTCGTCGAACGGCCAGGCGCCGGCCGAGTAGGCGCAGGCGGGCGCAGGGTGGAGGTGGCAACCACCGGCAGGGTCGAGGGCAGAGCCGAGGGGACACCCCGGTACTCGCGCGTCGTCCTCAAGCTGAGCGGCGAGGCGCTGATGGGCGACCTCGGCTACGGCATCGATCCCGCCGTGGCCAGCTTCATCGCCCGGCAGATCGAGCAGGTCGTCGCCCGCCGCGTACAGCTGGCTGTTGTGGTCGGAGGTGGCAACATCGTCCGGGGCATGGAGGCCAGCGCCCAGGGCGTCGACCGGGTCACCGGCGACTACATGGGCATGCTGGCCACCATGATCAACGCGCTGGCCCTGCGCGACGCGCTGGAACGGCGCGGACTGCAGTGCCGCGTGCAATCCGCCATCGCCATGCACCAGGTGGCCGAACCCTTCATCCCGCGGCGGGCCATCCGCCACATGGAGAAGGGCCGGGTGGTCATCCTCGGCGCAGGCACGGGCAACCCGTTCTTCACCACCGACACCACCGCGGCCCTGCGCGCCGCCGAGATCGGCGCCGAGGTGCTGCTCAAGGCCACCAAGGTCGACGGCATCTACACCGCCGATCCCAAGAAGCACCCCACCGCGGAGCGGCTGCACCACCTCAACTACCTGGAGGTGCTCAACCGCGGCCTCACCGTGATGGACAACACCGCGTTGACGCTGTGCATGGACAACCGCACTCCCATCGTGGTCTTCGACCTCATGGCCGAGGGCAGCATCGAGCGCGTGGTCATGGGCGAGGACATCGGCACCCTGGTCGACGACAACGACACCGCTGAGGCGCCAGACACATGATCGACGACTGGTTGACGGACGCCGAGCAGCGCATGGACAAGAGCATCGAGGCGCTGCACAAGGAGCTGGCCGGCATCCGCACCGGCAGGGCCACGCCCGCGCTGGTCGACCGCCTCCAGGTCGACTACTACGGCGCGCCCACACCGCTGCAGTCGCTGGCCAACATCACCGCGCCTGAGGCGCGCCTGCTGGTCATCCAGCCCTACGACCGCGGCGCCATGGGGGCCATCGAGAAGGCCATCCAGAAGAGCGAGCTGGGGCTCAATCCGTCGAACGACGGGACGCTGATCCGCATCCCCATCCCGCAGCTCACCGAGGAGCGGCGCAAGGAGTTCGTCAAGCTGGTCAAGCAGCGGGCGGAGGCGGCGCGGGTGGCCATCCGCAACATCCGCCGCGACGAGGTGGAGCACATCCGCAAGATCGAGAAGGACGGCGAGGTGGGCACCGACGAGGTCGACCGCGGGCTGCAGCAGATCCAGAAGATCACCGACCGCTTCGTGGCCAGGGTCGACGAGGTGGCCCACAAGAAGGAGCAGGAAATCCTCGAGGTGTGAGAAACCCTCGCCCCGGGTGAACCCGTTCCTTCAACCGTGATGCAGCGCCCGCCCGATCCGAATCCTGTTCCGCCCCCGCCTCACGACGGGCTGCCGCGGCACATCGGGATCATCATGGACGGCAACGGCCGCTGGGCATCCAAGCGCCACCTGCCGCGCGTCGCCGGCCACCGCGCCGGTGTGCGCGCCATCCGTCCCGTGATGGAGGAGTGCGACCGCCTCGGCGTGCACGTCCTCACCCTCTACGCCTTCAGCACCGAGAACTGGTCGCGCCCCGGCGCCGAGGTGCGCGCCCTTATGAACCTCTTCGTCGACACCATCCAGCGCGAGATCGACGAGCTGCACGCCAACGGGGTGCAGGTGCGCATCCTGGGCCGGCGCGCCGAGCTGAGCCCGCGCCTGCGGGAGGTGGTGCACGACGCCGAGACGCGCACCCTGCGCAACTCCAGTGCCGTGCTCAACATCGCCATCAACTACGGCGGCCGCGCCGAGCTGGTCGACGCGGTGCGCGACCTGGCCGCCCAGGGCACCGACCTCACCCGGCTCGACGAGGCCACCCTCTCGCGCAGCCTGTACACCGGCGGCCTGCCCGATCCCGACCTGATCATCCGCACCGCGGGGGAGATGCGGGTGAGCAACTTCCTGCTCTGGCAGGCCGCCTACGCCGAGCTCTGGGTCACCGAGACGTTCTGGCCCGACTTCGGTGCCACCGAGCTGCGCGACGCCCTGGCCGCCTTCGCCGAGCGCGAGCGCAAGTTCGGCAAGGTCGGCGGCAAGCACTCACGGGCCCTGCGCACCGGATGAGGCTGGGCCTCAGGCTCGGCTCAGCCGCCGTCCTGCTCACCATCCTGGTCTCCGCCCTCTGGGTGGGGGGCGCCTACCTCGACGTGCTGGCGGGCATCGCGCTGTGCGTGGCCTGCTGGGAGCTGAGCGGGCTTGTGCGCCGCATGGGCGCCCCGCCGCTGCCGTGGGTGCTCTACCCGCTCACGCTCTGGCTGCTGCTGCGGCATCGCTATCCGAGCGACTGGGCAGCGCTCGACTGGGGGCTCGGGCTGGCGGTGGTGGCCGGGCTGCTGGGGATGCTGGTGCGGCCGCGGGAGATGCTCGATCGCGGCTTCGTGCGCTGGGCGGTCAGCCTGGGCGGGGCGCTGTACCTGGGACTGACCATCGGCTACCTGCTGATCGTGCTCAACCTGACGCCGGAGTTCTTCCAGCGTGTGACGGCCGCCGTGCTGCCGGAGCACCTCGGCTTCTGGCTGGTGGCGATCGCCCTCGGCTCCGCCATGGTGGGGGACACGGTGGCCCTGTTCGTCGGCAGCGCGATCGGCCGCACACCCTTCTTCCGCAGCATCTCGCCGCGCAAGTCGGTGGAGGGGGCGGCGGCCGGGGCGATCGGCACCGTGGTCACCTGGGTCGCCGCTGCTCCGCCGCTGACCGGCCTGGCCTGGTACCACGCGCTGGTCCTCGGCGCCCTGGTGGCGATCGCCGCGCAGGGCGGCGACCTCGTCGAGTCGGCGCTCAAGCGGGCAGCGGGCGTGAAGGACTCCAGCGAGCTGATTCCCGGTCATGGCGGCCTGCTCGACCGCCTCGACAGCCTGCTGCTGCTCGGCCCGGTGGTCTACGGCTACCTGCGCCTCACCGGCCTGCCATGAGCGCATCCCGCCCAGGCGGCCGCCGTGCGGAGGCGTGGCTATAGTGCGAGACAGCGTGACCAGTCCCGAGCCGATGCCCCGCCGCCGCGTCGTGCTGCTCGGCGCCACCGGCTCGATCGGGCGCCAGGCGTGCGAGATCGTCGAGCGGTACCCGGAGCACTTCGAGCTGGTGGGGGTCGTGGCCGGGTCCGACACGGCCGGGCTGCGCGCGGTGGTCGAGCGCTTCGGGGTGCCGCGCAGCGCCGTGGTCAGCCCGCGCGATTCGTCGGCGCCGCTGCCCGAGGGGTGCGGCGTCGGGGTGGAGGCCGCCTGCGAGGTGGCCGCCCTCGACGCCGACGTCGTCTGCGTCGGCATCGCCGGAGCTGCCGCGCTGCGCCCCACCCTGGCCGCGCTCGACCGCGGCACCGACGTGGCCATCGCCACCAAGGAGGTGCTGGTGATGGCCGGCCCGCTGGTGCGCGAGCGCGCCCGGCGCAGCGGGGCCCGCCTGCTGCCGGTCGACAGCGAGCACAGCGCGCTGTGGCAGTGCCTGCGGGGCGAGGACCCTTCGAGTGTCAACCGGCTGCTGCTCACCGCCAGCGGCGGCCCCTTCCGCGAGCGGCCGCTGGCCACGCTGGCGGAGGTCACCGTCGAGGAGGCGCTGCACCATCCCAACTGGTCGATGGGCCCCAAGATCACCGTCGACTCGGCGACGATGATGAACAAGGGCCTGGAGATCATCGAGGCGCACTTCCTCTTCGACATCCCCTACGCGCGCATCGAGGTGGTCATCCACCCGCCGAGCATCGTGCACTCCTGCGTCGAGTTCGTCGACGGCGCCACCATGGCCCAGATCGGCATGCCCGACATGCGCGTGCCCATCGCCCTGGCGCTGGCCGACGGGCGCCGCCTGCCCGGCGTCTGCGCGCCCGCCGAGCTGAGCGCGCAGAAGCCGCTGGAGTTCCATCCCGTCGACCCGCAGCGCTTTCCCGCGCCCGGGCTGGCGCGCCGCGCCGGTGAGCTGGGCGGCGGCGCGCCCTGCGTGCTCAACGCCGCCAACGAGGCCGCGGTCGCCGCCTTCCTCCACGGCGCCTGCCGGTTCACCGACATCGTGCCACTGGTGGCAGAAACGCTGGAAGCCGCGCCGCTGGGTGACGGCGTGCCGCAGCTCGACGAGCTGGTCGAGCTCGACGCCTGGGCGCGGCGCAATGTGCAGCAGAGCGTCGAGCACGGTGCCGACACGGTGAGCGTCTGAGCATGGACGCGCTGCGCACCATCCTGGCCATCATCGTGGTGCTGCTCACCGTGGTCATCGTCCACGAGCTGGGCCACTACCTGGTGGCCAAGCGCTCCGGCATCCAGGTCGACGAGTTCGCCGTCGGCTTCGGGCCCAAGCTGATCTGGCGGCGCGTCGGCGAGACGGTGTACGCGCTGCGGCTCGTCCCCGCGGGCGGCTTCGTGCGCCTGGCCGGGATGACCGGGCTGCCGGAGGAGCGCGACCCCGGCCCGCGCGCGTTCTGGCGTGCCTCCATCCCGCGCCGGACGGCGACCATCCTCGCCGGCGGCATCTTCAACCTGGTCTTCGCCGGCATCGTCTTCAGCATCCTGGCCATGCCGGGACAGGACTCGCAGGTCCAGTCGTGGAGCCCGCTGTACCAGGCCGGATTGCGCGGCGGCGACGAGATCGTCAGCGTCAACGGCGCGAGCATCGACCGCAGCGACGCGCAGTCGGTGACCAGCGACATGCACGCGGCCACCGACGGGACGCAGGGCCATCCCGCCACCGTGGTGTACGTCACGCCCTCCGGCTTGCAGAAGACCACCACGGTGCATCCCTTCCTGGTGCTGCTCAACGGCGATCGCAGCAACAAGCTGCCCGACTCGATGGCGGTCGACAGCATCGACGGCAAGCCCGTCGGCCCCGGCGACCCCGCGGCACTGTTCGGCAACGGCGCCACGGTGAAGGTCGGCGGGCACCAGGTCGACGACCCCACCACGCTCTTCAACGGCACGGTGAGCGGCGTCGGCGACGGCGACGGCGCCATCGGCAGGACGCAGGCGGGCTGGCGCTTCGGCTTCACCCCGGGATGGCAGGGCAACAGCCTGCCCTTCGCGCTGGGGCGCTGC
>Ga0207699_10000029_pt1 | contig 138968 bp, 112 predicted proteins | sample LARL51metaG_FD_184344 | JGI IMG/M metagenome (GOLD analysis project Ga0207699, IMG submission 184344) | Corn, switchgrass and miscanthus rhizosphere microbial communities from Kellogg Biological Station, Michigan, USA - LAR L5-1 metaG... | ecosystem: Host-associated > Plants > Roots >... | reverse complement strand
CCCCCCCCCTCGCCCGGAGGGATGCCTCGCCCCCGCCCCAAGGCCACCCCCACCCCCCGGCCGGCCAATAACCCGGGACCCCTTACCTGCGTACCCCGGCAGCTTGACAGGGCGGCCGGGGGGCTCTAGACTGTTAGCAGTCACCGTGCCTGAGTGCTAACAAAGGGCGGCGGTCGGATCGTAGAGAGCCTTTCCTATCAACGAGTTCAAGGAGGTACCAGCCGTGTTGAACATCCGTCCCTTGCACGACCGAGTGGTGGTCAAGCGCATCGAGCAGGAGGAGCAGGTGCGGGGTGGCATCATCATCCCCGACACCGCCAAGGAGAAGCCGCAGGAGGCCGAGGTCATCGCCGTCGGCCCGGGCAAGCTCAACGACGAGGGCAAGCGCGCGCCCATGGACGTCAAGTCCGGCGACCACGTGCTGATGGGCAAGTATTCCGGCAGCGAGATCAAGATCGGCGACGAGGACTACGTCATCCTGCGCGAGGACGAGATCCTGGCCGTCGTCAACGGCAAGAAGTGATCTCCCCGCCGTCGACCGCGAAGACATCGCAGGCATTCGAGACATCGGAGATCGCCAACTTCAGCCGTTTTCTACTTTTTCGCGACACACAGGAGGCGTAAAAAGCCATGGCCAAGCAGATCACCTACTCCGGGGACGCCCGCGCGGCAATCCTCCGGGGCGTTAACAAGCTCGCCGACGCGGTCCGCGTGACCCTCGGCCCGAAGGGGCGGAACGTCGTCATCGAGAAGAAGTTCGGCTCCCCCACGATCACCAAGGACGGCGTCACCGTCGCCAAGGAGATCGAGCTCCACGACCCGCTCGAGAACATGGGCGCCCAGATGGTGCGCGAGGTCGCGTCGAAGACCTCCGACGTGGCCGGCGACGGCACCACCACCGCCACCGTCCTCGCCCAGGCGATCTACCGCGAGGGCTCGAAGAACGTCACCGCGGGCGCCAATCCGATGGAAGTCAAGAAGGGCATCGACCTGGCGGTCAAGGCCGCCATCGAGTCCATCGACAAGCTCTCCAAGCCGGTCGAGGGCAAGGACATCGCCCACGTCGGCACGATCTCGGCCAACAACGACGAGGAGATCGGCCGCATCATCGCCGAGGCGATGGAGAAGGTCGGCAAGGACGGCGTGATCACGGTCGAGGAGGCCAAGGGTCTCGAGACCACGCTCGAGGTGGTCGAGGGCATGCAGTTCGACCGCGGCTACCTCTCGCCGTACTTCGTCACCGACGCCGAGCGCATGGAGACGGTGCTCGAGAACGCCAAGATCCTGCTCAACGAGAAGAAGATCAGCTCGATGAAGGACCTGCTGCCGATCCTCGAGCAGGTGGCCAAGCAGGGCCGGCCGCTGCTCATCGTCGCCGAGGACGTCGAGGGCGAGGCGCTGGCCACCCTGGTGGTCAACAAGCTGCGCGGCACGCTGCACGTCGCCGCGGTCAAGGCGCCGGGCTTCGGCGACCGCCGCAAGGCGATGCTCGAGGACATCGCGGTGCTCACCGGCGGCCAGGTGATCACCGAGGATCTCGGCATCAAGCTCGAGAACGTTCGCTGGGAGGATCTCGGCGACGCCAAGAAGATCGTCCTCACCAAGGACGACACCACCATCGTCACCGACTCCGACAACGCCAAGCGGCGTGAGACGATCGCCGGCCGGGTCAAGCAGATCCGCAACCAGATCGAGGACACGACCTCCGACTACGACCGCGAGAAGCTGCAGGAGCGGCTCGCCAAGCTGGTCGGCGGCGTCGCCGTCATCAAGGTGGGCGCCGCGACCGAGACCGAGATGAAGGAGAAGAAGGCCCGGGTCGAGGACGCCATGCACGCCACCAAGGCGGCGGTCGAGGAGGGCATCGTCCCCGGCGGCGGCGTGGCGCTGCTGCGCGCCGTGCACGCGGTCGACAAGATCGTCGCCGAGGGCGACGTCAAGGTGGGCATCAACATCGTCCGCCGCGCGCTCGAGGAGCCGGCCCGCCAGATCGCCAACAACGCCGGCGAGGAGGGCTCGGTGATCGTCAAGCAGCTGCTGTCGAGCAACGGCAACAGCGGCTACAACGCCGCCACCGGCAAGCACGAGGACCTGGTCAAGGCCGGCGTCATCGATCCCGCGAAGGTCGCCAAGACCGCGCTGATCAACGCCGCCTCGATCGCCGGCCTCATGCTCACCACCGAGGCGCTGGTGTCCGAGATCAAGGAAGAGAAGGAGAAGGGCGGCGGCGGTATGGGCGGCATGGGTGGCGGCGGCGGCATGGGCGGGATGTACTAAGCCCCGTCTCTTCCGCCCGCGGCAGGGTGGGGCCCGTAGACACACCTACCCACCCGCCCGCGCGTTCCACATAGCTGCAAGCAGCACCACGGCCGGCCCGGCAACCCGGGCCGGCCGTCGGCTTTTCTGGCGAAGAAAATCTCCTCGCGCGTCCCGGCGACCCTGAGCTGCTCGAGCGGCTTGGTCCTCGGGGAAAAGGCTGGGCGGGTCCGTCCAAGAGAGCGATGATCAACCCTTCGACCAGCGAGGATGCAAGAGATGAGCGATCGCAAGGTATATGAGGACAGCGTCACCCCGCTCCCCGACGAGCCCGGCATCACGCCGACCGGCATGATGATCAACGCGGCGGCACCCGAGCACCAGGAAGAGCCGATGTCGCTCGTTTTCTCGCTGGCGGTCCCGAAGGATGCGGAGGACCAGCTGGAGGCAAAGGTCGCCAAGGGCGAGGTGGTGGCGCCGGCGGACCTGCAAAGCAACTATTCCGTCGCCAAGGCCGACGTCGATGCGCTGGTCTCCTGGCTGGAATCACAGGGTTTCCAGGTGACGCACGTGGCGCCCGACGGCACCACGGTGTACGCACAAGCCAGTGCGGCGCAGGTCGCCGAGAGCCTCGCCGTGAATATCGTCCGCGTGACCAGGGAAGGCGTGACCTACACGGCCGCGAGAGATGCGCCGAGCCTGCCCACCGAGGTCGGCAACGCCGTCCACGCGATCATCGGGCTACAGCCGTTCCGCCAGCTGCACAAGAACAACCGCAAGCTCGTTCCTCGAGGGGGTAACCGCGAATCCCTGATCGCAGGCAAGCTTGCCGCCGCCGCTCCTTCGCCCAGCATCGCGAATGCCCCGCCGTACCTGGTCCGAGAGGTGCTGCGAGCCTACGGCGCCGACGGCCTGGGAGTGAGCGGGCAGGGGCAGACGATCGCGATCCTGATCGACACCGTTCCGGCCGACTCGGACCTGACGGCGTTCTGGAAGAGCAACGGCTTGCCCAATACGCTGCAGCAGGTCGAGAAGATCAATGTCAAGGGCGGGCAGCTTCCCCCTCCGGAGGGCGAGGAGACCCTCGACGTCGAATGGGCGAGCGGGGTCGCGCCCGGCGCGCACGTCAGGGTCTATGCCACCGGGTCGCTCTCCTTCGTGGATCTCGATCGCGCCCTCGACCGCATCATCGCCGACTTGCCGGGCCAGCCGGGCATGCGGCAGCTGTCGATCAGCCTGGGCCTGGGAGAGACCTTCATGGGTGGGCGGCAGGGACAGGTCGCGGTACAGCACAGGAAGTTCTTGCGCCTCGCCGCCGCCGGGGTCAACGTCTTCGTTTCGAGCGGAGATGCAGGATCGAACCCCGATGTCACCGGGCACACCGCGGCCGGTCCGACCCAGGCGGAATATGAGTCGTCCGATTCCTGCGTGGTCGGGGTCGGCGGCACGAGCCTCAAGCTGGCGCCCGACGGCAGCGTGGCAAGCGAGGCGGGCTGGGTCAGCAGCGGCGGAGGCAAGAGCATCTTCTTCAGCAGGCCCGCCTGGCAGAAGGGTGCCGGCGTGCCCGCGGGCACCGAGCGCCTGGTGCCCGACGTGAGCCTTGCCGCCGATCCCAACGAGGGCGCCTTCCTGGTGCTGCATGGCCACGTGACGCAGATCGGGGGCACGAGCTGGAGCGCGCCGGTGTGGGCCGGGTTCTGCGCCTTGATCAACGAGGCACGAACGAAGGCCCATAAGCCGACGCTGCCGTTCCTCAACCCGCTCATCTACCCGCTCGCGGGCACCTCCGCCTTCCGCGACATCCAGGTGGGGAGCAATGGAGCCTTCAAGGCGGGCCCGGGCTACGACCTCGTCACCGGCATCGGGGTGCCCAACGTCAAAGAGTTGATCCTGGCCCTGACGTAAGGGAGAGCTGCCGCTGCGCGGCAGCGTCATCGGTAAGGACCGGCGCCTCAGCGGCCGCGGCTCTTCACCACGCGCAGCCTGGCAGAGGACGAGGAGGGCGAGGAGGACGAGGACTGCGGGGCGGGCGGGGCTGGTGGCGGCGGGCCCGGGAACTCGCGCACCTCGGAGAGGGGCGGCGGGGCGGCGGTCCCAGGAGCGAGGAGGGTCGCCTGGGCGTGGCGGCCGAGCTGGCGCATGCCGAAGATGACCAGGAACTCGATGACCACCAGCAGCAGGCCGAGGCTGGCCTGGCCGGTGACGGCCACCACCAGGGCCATGAGGCAGAAGGCGACCACCAGGGCGTAGATCAGCGCCACGGCGTGCGAGCGGCGGGCGCCGACGTGGTCCAGCAGGTGGTGCAGGTGCTTGCGGTCGGCGCGGAACATGCGCAGGAAGCGGCGCAGCAGGCGGGCCTGCGGGCGGTCCAGGAAGCGCACCGCCATCACCAGCAGGGTGTCCATGACCGGCACCCCGAGCGCCAGGATGGGGACCAGGATGGCGACCGCGGCGGGCGCCTTGAGCGCCGAGTGGACGCTCATGGCGGCCAGCAGGAAGCCCAGGGTCAGCGCTCCCGAGTCGCCCATGAAGATGCGGGCCGGCTCCCAGTTGTGGCGCAGGAAGCCGAGGCAGGCGCCGGCGGTGGCGGCCATCAGCACGACGCTGCCCGGGCTGGCCTGCAGCGCCGCGTAGCCCAGCATGCTGACCGAGATGATGGCGACGACGCCGCCGGCCAGGCCGTCGAGGCCGTCGATCAGGTTGATGGCGTTGGTGACGCCGACGATCCAGAGCAGCGAGACGACGGGGCCGAAGAGGCCGAGGTCGACGCCGCCGACGAACGGCAGGCGCAGGACGTGAAACGACCAGCCGGCGGCGAGCAGCATGCCGGCCGCGGCCAGCTCGACGACGAACTTGGCGCCGCTGCCGACGCCGCGGAGATCGTCGACGACCCCGAGCAGGAAGACCAGCAGGGTGCCCGCGACCAGGGCGAGCAGCTCCCTGCTGCCGATCCGGGCGGCCCAGGTGGTCCAGTGCCCGAGGGCGGCGAAGCCGGCGGCGATGCCGAGGCCGCCCATGATCGCGACCCCGCCCAGGCGCGGCACGGCGCTCGCGTGCAGCTTGCGCACGCCGGGCTGGTCGATGGCCCGCAGGGAGATCGCGAGACGGGTGACGACCGGGACCAGCAGGTGGGTGACGAAGGCGGCGACGATTGCCGCGCCGGCGGCGTACCAAGGCAGCGTTCTCATGCTTCGCTAGCAGCCCCTTCTCCGCCGCCGACGGTGCGATCCGGTCGGCCGGTGGCCCCTCGCGACCCGGTCTCCGAGGCGCCAGGGGGACAGGCGACGGCCTGGCTGCACGCCGCGCCGGCTGGCGCCCCCCGGGTCGAGCACGAGTCGCGAGTTAGGCGCCTAAAGTACCATGAACGCTGTCTCTGCGCGAAACGCTCCCAGGGTATGGTCGTGGGGGTCAGTTCCCTCCCGCCTCCGTCTGGGCGAGGCCCGGGAGCCTGCGGCCGGTTGCCGTATCTCATCCGTCCCGTGGCCGATCGCGGACGGCGTCCGCCCGGTCGGCCATCTCTTCGAGCGCCCTGGCGACGCCTGCCGCATCGCCGACCTCGACCTGCCAGTAGCCGGCCGGGAGGGCCTGCGAGCAGAGCAGGTGGATGTCGGACTCGCGGCTGCCGACGTAGAGGACGTCGCGCCGGGTCTCGAGGCAGGCGTAGACCTTGGAGGGGAGGACGTAGCCCACGAAGGGGTCGCGCAGGGTGATGAGATGAGCGTCGGCAGTGACCAGCAGGCGCGGCAGCCGCTCGAGAGGCACCGGCGCGCTCCGGTGCACCGGCAGGCCATCGTCGCGCAACGCCCTCTCGAAGCGGTCGGCCCGTGCGCCGGTGGCGTTCAGCCACAGCCCGACCCGCCCCGAGCCTTGGCGGTGGTGGAGGCGGTACCCGTCGGCGAAGGTCGCATCGTCGTGGGCGACTCCGAAGTTGCCCGAGTAGAGGAGCAGGCGGCGGCCCGCCAGCTCCGGCGGGGGCAGAAGCGGCTCCGTGCCCGCGGGGATCGCGACCGGCGAGGGGTCGCGCGCGAGGAAGATGCGCCCGGCCGGGATGCCCTGGGCGAGCAGGCGCCGGCGCTGGTCCTCTCCCAGCACCTCGAAGCGGTCCACCCGCCGCCGTAGCGCCAGGGTGAGTCGGTGGAAGGCGCGCAGGCTCCACGGCACCGGCCGCGACTCGGCGATCTCGGCCATCAGGCACTCGGGGTGGAAGTCGGTGATGCGGTAGGTCAGGCGCTTGCGCAGCAGCGCGGCGAGCGGCGCGACCACGTGCAGCAGGAAGGGCGGGCTGCCGGTGATGAGCAGCTCGTCGGCGGCCAGCAGGAAGCGCCGCACCCGCCACAGCAGCCCGAGGTTGGTGCGCGCGGTCCACAGCGCGCGGGCGCGCAGGTCCGAGCGGTCGTACACCGCCGCCCGGCGGCGCACCACGCGCAGTCGGCCGGCGCCCACCGGCTCGTCGGCGACCGAGTCGGCGGTCGAGGACAGCCCCCCGAGCACCACGTCCTCGCCGCCGTCGGCGCGCCGGCGGGCGAACAGCAGGCTGTATTGGCCGACGGCGCCGAAGTCGGGTGGAAGCCAATCGCAGAGGTAGAGCAGCCGGTGCATCGCCGCCACGCTCCCGCCGGCCTCAGGCCGCCGCGGTCGGGGCCGGCGCCGGCGGCACGTGCGGCGGGGCCGGCGGCGCGGCCTCCTGGGCGCTCGAGAACCGCCGGTCCTTGAGGCGCAGGAACGGCAGCTCGAAGTACCGGTACGAGAGGTGGGCGAGGAGGAAGGTCAGGGCGAAGGCCGCGAGGTAGTAGCCGAGGCTGTACAGCGCCAGGCTGCCGTGCCACCAGGAGGTACGCCGGAAGAGCTCGGACGCCGCGTAGACCGCCGGCATGTGGAGCATGTAGATGCCGTAGGAGATCGTCCCCAGGTAGTCGAAGGCGCGGGCGCCCACCGGCACGACGTTGGCCGGGTTCGCGGCGACGTTGACGATCAGCCAGCAGTAGAGGACGAGCTGCAGCAGCTCCTCGCCCAGCCAGTTCCAGGGAATGAAGCTCGTCAGGTAGAGGTCGAGCAGCAGGCCGAAGAGCAGCAGCTGCACCGCCCGGCTGGCGAAGAGCGGCAGGCGCAGCAACGCCTCGCGCCGCCGCAGCAGCCACCAGGCGCACAGGGCGCCCGCCGCCATGTAGTGGAACTTGAGCTGCTCGACGAACTTCTTCCACTCGTGGGCGCCGAAGACGCGGTAGTGCGCCAGGCAGAACAGGAGGAGAGAGGCGCCGAACACCGTCCAGCAGAGCGCCGGCAGGCGGCGGCGGAACCGCTTCACGGCGGGCGCCCAGAGAAGATAAAACTGTTCCTCCACGCCAATCGACCAGCTGGGATTGAGGATGCCGCCGACGGTGTAGAGACTGTTCATCAGGTTCGGGAGCAGGGCGGTGTAGAGCAGCAGCGCGGTCGTTAGGCCGTAGTCGACGCGGTAGGGAATGCCAAGCAACGGCAGCGCCACGTTGTAGAAGAACAGGCCGAACGCGACGACGCCGAAGTAGAGCGGCCAGATGCGGCAGATGCGGCGCAGGTAAAAGCTGCGGACCTGGATGTCCCCGGTCCGCCGCTCCTCGTCCAGCAGCAGGTAGGTGATGAGGAAGCCGGAGAGCGCGAAGAAGAAGCAGACGGCGAAGGCGCCGCGGAAGAAGAAGGTGCCGCGGTTGGGGTGGGGAAGCCCGACCGACTGCTGGTTGAGCGGGACGTGACCGAGGACGACGAAGAAGGCGGCGAGGAACCGCAGGCTGTTCAGGCCCTTGAAGTGGACCTTCCCGGCCGCGGCCACCGCATCCCTACCGTTCGGTGAGCATCTCGGCGAGGGTGCCGCCGACCTCGTGGCGCTCCCGCGTCGAGACGTACCAGTCGATCGTGCGGTGCAGGCCGTCCATGAACTTCACCTCTGGCTCCCAGCCCAGGAGCTCTCGCGCCAGCCGGTTGCTGGCGACACGGTTGAGCGGACCGGTGGGCATGTGCGGCAGGAACTTGATCCGCGGCCGGTGGCCGGTGTAGCGCAGGACCTCCTCGACAGCGTCGATCACCCGCGTGCGCTCCTCGGTGCCGAGGTTGACGGCCGTCCCGTCGTCGATCTTCTCGGCGGCGAGGACCATGCCGCGGACGATGTCGCGGACGTAGGTCCAGTTGCGGATCTGGGTGCCGTCGCCCCAGACCTCGAAGGGGTCCTGGCGCACGAAGGCGCGCGCGATCATCGCCACGACCGCGTGGTTCTCGACGCCCCGCTCGCCGTAGACGGTGAAGAAGCGGCAGGATGCCGAGCGGAAGCCCAGGTCCCGGTGATAGGCGGCCAGGGTCATCTCGGTCATCAGCTTGGCCCAGCCGTACATGTTGTCCGCCTCGTAGGGCGGCCCCACCATCTTCTCCTCGAGGTAGAGCTCCTGGGAGACGTCCTGCTGCAGGTAGTTCGGATAGACGCAGCCCGACGAGGCGAAGACGAACTTCTCCACTCCGGCCTCGTGGGCGGCCTTGATCAAGATGCCGTCGAGCGCCAGGTTCTGGGCGCAGGCCGCCTGGTGGAGGTCGACGAAGCCGCGCCCGCCGTGGATCGCCGCCAGGTGGAAGACGACGTTCATGCCCGCGACGGCGCGCTGCGCCACCCCCGGGGCCAGGAGGTCCGCCTGCTGCAGCTCGACGACTCCGGCGTCGATGTGGCGTTGGATGTTGGCCAGGCGGCCGCTCGACAGGTCGTCGACGACCCGGATGCGGCGGGCGCCCCGGTCGACCAGCAGATCGATCAGGTGGGAGCTGATGAACGACGCCCCGCCGGTGACGAGGACGGCCTGCCGATTCCAATCCATTCGTGCGCGATCTCCCGAACGATGCTTCCGAACGCCGGGCCCTCAGGAGCTCTGGCAGCGGTGGGCGAAGTTTAGCACGGCCTGCCCGTGCCTCCGGGCGGCCCCCCGGCTGCCGGCGCGGGCGCCGCGGGTAGAATCCGCGGCATGCAGCCCGAGCCCCCGGCCGGCGCCGCGAGCGGCGGCGAGCGGCCCCGCCTCGTCGGCACGCTCCTCGGCCATGCGCACGTCGAGATGGCCCTGGCCTGCCTGGGGAGCCTGCTCCGCTGCTCGGCGGAGCCCCTGCGGCTGCGGCTCCACGACGACGGATCGCTCACGGCGCTCGACCGGGAGCGGCTCGCGGCGGACCTGGGCGACCCCGAGGTGATGACGCGGCGCGAGGCCGACGAGCGGCTCGCCGGCTGGCTGGCGAACCGTCCGGCGACCCGGGCCTTCCGCGCCGCCAATCCGCTGGCGCTGAAGCTGGTGGACGCGGCGCTGCTCGCCCCCGGCGGCGAGCTGGCCTACTGCGACTCGGACGTCCTCTTCCTGCGTCCCTTCTCGGGTCTCTTCGCACTGGCTCCGGAGCAGGGCGCGCTCTTCATGTGCGACCCGCAGAACGCCTACTCTGTGCGCTCGTGGCACCTGCTGCAGGAGCCGCGGCTGCGGCTCGCCGCCCGCCTCAACTCCGGCATCATCGGCTTCCGCACGCGCTGGTTCGATCCCGACCTCGTCGAGTGGTTCCTGGCGGAGCCCCGCTACCGCTTCGCGCCGGTCTGGGTAGAGCAGACGTGCTGGGCGCTGCTGGCGCGGCCGGCGGGCTGCCGGCTCCTCGGCCCGGCGGCGGTCGGCTTCCCGGCGCCCGGCCGCGCGCCCGGTCCGCGGCAGGTGGCGCTGCACTTCGTGAGCCCCCTCCGCGGCCTGTTCGCGGAGCACCGCCAGCGCCTGGCGCCGGCGGGCGAGGCGGCGGCGGGCGACGTGGCGACGCCGGCGGCGGCGGGCGAACCGATCGCGCTCCGGAGCTTCCCGGCGCCGCGCCTGACCGCGCCGGCGCTCGCCGCGACCGAGTTGCGGCGGCGCCTCCGCCGCCTCCGGTCCTGGCCGCGGCGGCGGCTCGGACGGTGAGCCGCCGCTCGCCCGCCGCCGCCGCTCTCTGCCGCCGCTCTCCGCCGCCGGTTTCCGCCGAATCAGCCGCAATGGGAGCTCGGACCTACCGCGATGCACAGCACCCGCGAGACCGACTCCCGGCGGGCGACCTGGCGGCGGCCGAGGGGCGAGCCGCCGGGGCGGTGGAAGGTGTAGCCCAGCCCGGCGAGGAGCTCGACGACCTCGGCGACTGAGCCGCCGAGGTCTCGCAACGATGGCGGATGCAGCTCGAGGAAGAGGTGCGGCCGGTGCCGGCCGAGGGTGGCGCGAGCCCCGCCGAGCACCGCCAGCTCGTAGCCCTCGACGTCGATCTTGACCAGGTCCGGGTGGAAGTCGAGCTCCGCGCAGAGCTCGTCGACGCTCTGCATGGGCACGGTCACGATCGCGCCGGCCTCGCCGCCGGCGCCGCCGTGGGCACCGCCGGCCGCGGCGGGCAGGGCCTCCAGGTGATGCCACGTCTGCCGCATGCGCAGCGTGCCGCTGGCGGCGCCGCAGGCCACCTGCCTGGCGACGACGTTGTCGAGGCCGCCCAGGCGGAGGTTCTCAGCCAGGATCGAGTAGGCGGTGGCGGACGGCTCGACCGCCACCGCGCGCGCCTCGGGCCGCCCATGGGCGAAGGCCAGCGCGAAGATGCCGTGGCAGGCGCCGACGTCGAGCAGGCGCCGCCGCGTCCGCATCTGCCGCACGAAGCCGTCGAGCTCGCGGACCATCGCGCCGGAGCGGAAGCAGAACCACTCGAAGGGTTCGCGCGACCGCACGTCGACGACCAGGCGCAGGCCCGGGCGGACGACCATCTCTTGCGTTCCGGCGCCGCGGTTCCAGCGGCGGAAGCGGGCCTCGCGCCAGATGCGGCGCGGGTCCCAGCGCGCCAGCCGGTGCCGCCACCGGTAGAGGCCCGCGAGATGCAGCGCCATCGCCGCCCGGCGCAGGCGCTCGCGCGTCGTCGCCATCCGCTCAGCGGCCCCCGGCCCCGGCCGGGGCGGCGGCGAGGAAACCGCCGCGGTCGAGCGCCGCGAGCAGCAGGCCGGCCATCACCGCGTGCCCGTGGTCGCTGTAGTGGATGCCGTCGTAGAACAGCTGGCCGCGGTCGGCGCGGGCGCGCAGCGCCGGCAGCGGATCGAAAGTCGGGATCCCCTGCCGGCGGCAGAAGCCGGCAACCCGCCGGTCGATGGCGTCATAGCGCGGGGTGAACAGCTGCACCTCGTCGGGGGTGATGAAGACCAGCAGCCGCGCCCCCTGCCGCCGGGCGAGGTCGCCGATCGCGGCCAGGGCGGTGAAGGTCGGCAGGGTGGCGTCGTCCGGGTGCGCCGCGAGGTAGGCGCTCTGGAACCTCGGCTGGTCGGCGTTCAAGGTCCGCGGGAAATAACGCCGCCGCGCGTCGTGGAACAGGAGGTAGCTCGCTCCCAGCAGCAGCTGCTGCGCCCGCAGGTAGAGAGCGGACTTGTACACCACCCGGTTCTTGAGCGCGGCCAGGCGGTCGCTCCAGTGGACGTCGCCGAAGCGGGGATGGGGTGACGAGATCGAGAAATCGTTCATGTAGAACTGCACCACGATGACCTCGGGCCGGTACACGAGCCCGTCCTCCTCGAGCGTCTCGAGCTCGTGGCGGGTGTCGTAGGCGAAGATCGCCTCGTCGACCGTCTCCCACGGCGGCTGCCGGGAGGCGAGCTGACGCGCGATGCGGGCGGCGTAGGTGCGGTCCTGGGCGACGCCGAGCCCGAAGGTGACCGAGTCGCCGAGCCAGAGCAGCCGCAGGCCGGGCCTCGCCGGGTCGTGATCGACGTCGCGGTAGCCCTGGCGGTTGAAGCTGTAGCGGATGTCGCCGTAGCGCTCCGGCACGATGACTGTGACGCCGGGCCGCATCTTGAAGCGGGTGCCGACCGGGACGACGTAGTCGTAGAGCGAGCCGGTCTTGCCGTGGAAGTGGTCCCAGACGCGCAGCCCGGCCTCGCCAAGGACGCAGGCGGCCGCCAACAGCACGGCCAGCTCCTTGACGGCGCGGCGGCGGGGGCTCGCGGGCCGCGGCGGGGGCTGGGGGGGCGCCGGGGGGGGCTGCTGGGAAGGAGAAGGGATCACCGGACGCTCCGCCGCTGCTCGCCGGCGCTGCCGATGTCGCCGGGGTTGCCGGTGTCGCCGGCGCCTCCGGTGTCGGCTACGCCTCCGGTGTTGCCTGCGCCTCCGGTGTTGCCGTGGCCGCCGGAGCGTCTGGTGCCGCCGGTGCCGGCGGCTTCGTCGCCGCCCGCCCCGGCGATCGCGGCGAGCCGCTCGCGGACGGCCCGCAGGGCCTCCGCGGGCTCGCAGATCCGCTCGCTCGCGCCGGGTTCGCGGCCGAGGCTTGTGGAGAGGCCGGCGTAGCCCCATTGCCGCTGGTGCTGGCTCGCCGAAGAGAACGCGGGACCGAGCAGCACGACCGCCGGCTTGGCGAAGGCGGCGGCGACGTGCAGCAGCATGCTGCTGTTGCAGACGACCAGGTCGCAGGCGGCGACCAGTGAGAAGACCTCGCGCAGGCCGGGCGGCTCCGCCAGGCCGCGGCAAGGCGCGACCGAAGCCGCCGCCGCGGTCACGTCCGCGGCCAGTTCGCGCTCGCCGGCCCCGCCGATCACCAGCAGGGACGGGCCGCCGGGCGCCGCCAGGCCGGCGGCGAGGGCGGCGAAGCTCGCCGCCGGCCAGCGCTTGGCCGCCAGCCCACCGCCGGGGCCGATCACCACCCGCGGACGCCTCGCACTGGCTTCGCCCGCGGACCACCAGCGCTCGCCCGCCTCGGCCTCCGCGGCGCTCAGGAAGAGCTGCGGCCGGACCTCGGGCAACCAGGCGGCGCCGAGCAGCTGGGCGAAGCGCAGCGCCGAGCGCCCCACGTGCTCGGCCGGGTCGAAGCTCACCGCCGCCTGCACCGCGGCGTCTCCGCCGGCATACCCGCGCACTCCCATCCGGTAGGGGATGCCGGCGCGCAGCATCAGCAGCGAGCCCCAGCCGCTGCCGAGCACGTCGATGCCGACCTCGAAGCGCCGCCGCGCCAGCTCCCGTACCTCCGCGGACCGCCAGACATAGAGCAGGCGGTGCCAGGGCCGCCGGCGGCCCTGGTACTTGTTGTGCCAGGGCGCGTTGACCGTCAGCGCCTCCGAGAGGAACGGGTTGTGACGCAAGACCGGCAGGTTCCAGTCGCCGACGCCGGCGGCGATCCAGGCCTCCGGGAAGAGCCGGCGCAACGCCTCGAACAGCGGCGTGACCGCCAGCAGGTCGCCGACGTCGTTGTTGCGCAGCACGAAGAGCGAGCGGGGCTGCCGCGGCGGCGCCTTCGCGCTGGCGCCGCGCGGCGCCAGCGCCGCGGCGCCGCGCACCGCCAGGTCGAGGCTCGCGACGGCGAGCCGGCGGCCGTAACGGCGCCCGGTGCGGACCACCGGCGCGAGGGCGCGCACCGCCGCGGGCCGGGTCGCGGCGGTCGTGGCGGCCGCGGCGGCCGTGGCGGCGGCGCCTGGTCCTCGATCGGTCATGGCCGGCCCTCCGGCCGGGACGCCCGGGGCGCCCGGCTCGCCCGGCGCCCGGCTCATCGCCGCGTGCCCTCGACGGCGCGCGCGAGCTGGCGCTCGTAGTCCGCGGCGATCTCCGGCCAGGAGAAGCGCCGGTAATAGCCGTTGGCCTCGAGGTCTTCCAGCGTCCCCGCCGCGATCGTCGCCGGCGGCGGAAACGGCCGCAACGAGACCGGGAAGTACTGCCGCAGATCGCCGACCGCGCCGGCCGCCGTGGCGAAGACGGTCATCCCCGATTCCAACATCTCGTTGAGGCTGATCCCCCAGCCCTCGACGTCGCTGGTGAAGAGCCCCACGTCGTGCGCCGCGAGCAGCGCCGGCAGCTCCGCGCGGCGGTACGCGGCGACCACCCGCACCCGGCCGGAGCGGAGCCAGGCCGGCGGCAGCTCGCCTGCCACCGGGCCGCATCCCGCCAGGGTGAAGACGTCGGCGGGCGAGCTGGCCAGGCGCCGGCGCAGGAAGCGCAGCAGCCGGCGCGTCCCCTTGTGGGCCGCCCAGCGGCCCAGCCAGAGGAAGCGTTGCCCCGGGCCGGCGACGGCCCGCCGGTCCTGGCGCACCGCGGCGAGCGCCGGCCGCTCCGCCGCGGCGGGCGCCACCAGGTAGCGGCCGAGCTTGCCGGACCAGCAGGGGAACCGCCGCCGCATCCAGGCGAGCTCCTGGCTGCCCATGCAGAGGATCGCCCGCGCCCGCCGCCACCCCGAGAGGATCGCCGCGGCGCGCGGCAGCGCCAGCAGCGCATGGGCGGCGGCGCGCGGCCCCGGGTGCCGGGCGAGATCGCCGCGCACGCCACGCCAGAGGTACCGCAGCTCGGGCTGGACGCTGCGCACCACCAGGGCGCCATGGCGGGCCAGCTCCCGGCTGGCGGAGATGGCCGGGGTGTCGACGACGTCGAAGGGTCCCGCCACGGCGGCGAAGCGTTCTCCGGCCCGCCGCTGACGCCGCCAGAGGTTCCACCAGCGGGTGTCGGCGGGCAGCGGCTCGGGCGACCAGGCGAGGGCCTCGTGGCCGCGGTCGCGCAGGGCCGCCGCGAGCTCGAGGGCGACCTGCGCGGCTCCGAGCTCGGCCTCGAGAGCGGGATGGCTGACGAGCAGGATCCTCACCGCGCCCGGCCTGTCGCGGCCGCGTCGCCCGCTCTTCCCGGCGGCGGCGAGGGCGGCGGGGACGACGGAGACAAGGCGGTCGGGACGGCGGCGGCGTCCGGAACGGCCAGGGTGTTCCAGGCCGGCATGGTGCGAGGCTGCCGCGCTTCCGGCGGTTGGTCGGCGTCGTAGAGAGTATACCCGGCGGCGGCCAGCAGGCGGCCGGCGGGCGCCGCGTTCTCGGCGCCGATCTCGCAGAGCAGCGTTGGCCGGTGGCGGCCGAGCAGCGTGCCCGCGCCCCGCAGGCACTCGAGCTCCGCCCCCTCGACGTCGAGCTTGACCAGGTCGGGGGCGGGGAACCAGCCGAGCAGCCAGTCGAGAGTCACCATCATGGCTTTCTGCACGCCGCGGGCGCCGCCGGCCTGGGTGGAGCCGGGGACGCTCGCCAGGTGGTTCGCGGCCCGCCCGCGGCTCGCCAGCACGAAGTCGGCCACGCCGAGGGCGCCGCCGGCCGCCACGCTCAGCACCTCGATCCGCGCATGATCCGGCGGCAGCGTGCGCGCCGACCGCCGCAGCAGGCTAGCCAGCCAGTCGTCGGCCTCGACCGCCAGCACCCGGCCGCCGGGCCCGGCGAGGTAGGCCGCGGCCACCGCGAACAGCCCGACGTTGGCGCCGACGTCCCAGACCGTCGCGCCCGGCCGCACCAGCTCGCGGGCCATGCGGAGGAGCGGCGGATCGGCCTGCCGCAGGTCGCGCCGCCAGAGCTTCATCGCCGCGTCGGGCGAGACTAGGAGGGTGTGGCCGCCGAGCTCCGGCGGCAGGCGGCGCTCGAGCACCCGGCCGCGGCTGAGGCGCTCGAGCAACGCCCTCGCCGCGGCCTTCGCCGCCGCCATCGCCGGCGCCGGCCTCAGCATCGATCCGCCGGCGCGCGCGTCAGCACCGTCTCGCCGAGCACCAGCCGGTCCATGCGCGTGCGCAGGAAGCAGTCGAGCGCCTCGGCCGGAGTGTTGACGATCGGCTCGTTCTCGTTGAAGGAGGTGTTGAGCAGCATCGGCACGCCGGTCCTCTGCTCGAACGCCCGGATGAGCTTCCAGTAGAGGGGGGCGGCGTGCCGCGAGACGGTCTGCAGGCGGCCGGTGCCGTCGACGTGCGTCACGGCCGGGACCAGCGGCCGCCGTTCCGGCCGGATCGGGTAGACCTTGATCATGAACGGATCGGGATGGTCGATCGTGAACCAATCGCCGGTCCGCTCCTCGAGCACGGAGGGAGCGAAGGGCCGGAACGACTCGCGGCGCTTGATCTTGGCGTTGAGCAGGTCCTTCATGTCGGCGCGCCGCGGATCGGCGAGGATCGAGCGGTTGCCGAGCGCCCGCGGTCCCCATTCCGAGCGCCCCTGGTACCAGCCGACGACCTCGCCGCGCTCGATGGCGGCGGCGGTCTCGCCGACGCGGCGGTCCTCGTCGGGCAGGGTCTCGATCCGCACCTCGCCCCAGAGTCCGTCCCGCCCGCCGGAGCCGGGGATGCCGGCGTCGATTGCCCGCCTCACGTCCGCCTCGCCGTAGGCCGGCCCCCAGGAGCAGTGCTCCATGACGAAGCCGCGGGGAGCCCCGCGCTCGGCGTGGTGGACCCACAGCGCCGCGCCGAGGGCGGTGCCGGCGTCGCCGGCGGCGGCCTGGATGTAGATCTCCTCGACGCCGGTGCGCTCGAACAGCTTGCCGTTGGCGAGCGAGTTCATGGCACAGCCGCCGGCCAGCGCCAGGCGCTTCTGGCCGGTGCGGCGCAGCAGCGCGCGCACCAGGCTGAAGAAGCGCTCCTCGTAGACCCGCTGCAGCGCGGCGGCGACGTCCCGGTGCCGCTGCGCCAGCTCCTCCCCCGGGCGGCGGGCGGGTCCGAGCAGCCGCTCGAGCGCCGGGGTGAAGAGGGGCGCCAGGACCGGCGCGCCGTCGTCCCAAGTCATGTCCACGCCCTCGGAGAGATGGCGGAAGTAGCGCAGGTCGAGGCGGAAGGTGCCGTCGGGCAGGCCGGGTACGATGCCGCCAAGCGCCGCCGCGCAAGCCGCCGGATCCCCGTAGGCCGCGAGTCCCATGATTTTGTACTCGTCGCCGAAGGCGGTGAAGCCGAGGTACTGGGTGACGGCGGTGTAGAGCTGGCCCAGGGAATGCGGGAAGTGGACCCGCTGCAGCACGTCCACGGCGCTGCCTCGCCCGACCGCCAGCATGGTGGAGACGAAGTCGCCGAAGCCGTCGACGGACAGGCAGGCGGCTTCTTCGAACGGCGAGCAGAAGAAGGCCGAGGCGATGTGGGCGAGGTGATGCTCGACCGGGTGGAGGCGCGGCACCCGCCCTCGCGACCGTCCCGGGCGCGCGGGCTGCCCCGGCTGCGCCGCCTGCCCCGGCTGCCCCTGCCGATGCCCGAGCGCCGCGGCCACGCGCTCGCCGAGCGCCGCGACCTGCGCCAGGTTGCGGGCCCGCGCGGCCGCCCGCGGCAGGCTGCGGGGGTGGGAGAGGGCGAGGGCCGCCTTGCGCAGCAGGTAGGCGCGCGGCTGGCGGGAGACCGCAATCGCCGACACCTCTTCGAGGTCGCCGCCGAGCTCCGCGAGGCAGAACGCGAGCGCCTGCTCGGGGAAGCCCGCCCAGTGCTTGACCCGGCGGAAGCGCTCCTCCTCGACTCCGGCCACGAACCGGCCGCCGTCCACGGCCGCGGCCGAGGCGTCGGCGTGGAAGGCCGACAGGCCGAGGATCTTGCTCACGCCGCCCCGCCGCCGCGGCGCGACGTCTCGGAGGCGCGCGGGGTCTCCCGGCCCTCCGGAGCCGCGGCCGGCGGCTGCCCCGCGGGCGGTTGGTCCGCCGGCGGCTGCCGCAGCAGCTCCTCGAGGCGAATGTCGATCACCAGTCGGTACCAGAACGCCTGCAGGAAGTGGAAGATGAAGCCGTTCTTGCCGTCCAGGATGCCGAGCCGCAGGAAGTAGCGCCAGCCGAAGTAGAGCGCCGGCCGCAGGTAGAGGGGCAGGCGGTAGTAGCGGCTCTTCAACCAGAGCGTGCGCTCGTCGGCGGTGCCGAACAGGCGGGGCGTGAGCTTCCAGGGGACGCCCTGCCGGCGGCGCAGCAGCTCCTCGCGGGCGAGCGCGTCGGCGTAACGCAGGTGCTTGCCGAGGTAGAACAGGATCGCGTCCTCCTTCTTGTTCCATTCCTCGAGCGGCGACGCCAGCCGGCCGACCCGGCCGCGGACGTAGACGCGGGTGTCCTGCTCGAGCGGGTCGAGCTGGCCGCGGCTGCGCCGGAAGAGCTTGAGCAGGAGCTTGCCGCCGTAGCCACCGTGGCGGATCCAGGTGCCGCGGAAGATCTGCTTGCGCCGGATGTAGAAGCCGTCCTCGGCGATCTCGGCGCGGGCGAGCAGCGCGGCGATCTCGGCCCGCAGCTCCGGCGGCACCGCCTGGTCGGCCTCGAGGATGAGAACCCAGTCGTGGCGGAACGGCAGGTGGTCGAGCCCCCACTGGAAGATCCAGGGGATGATCCGGGAATGGTCGTAGGGCAGCTCGTGGACCTCGTCGGCATAGCGGCGGGCGATGTCGCGGGTGCGATCGTCGCTCTCCGAGTCGACGACGAAGATCTGGCCGGCGAAGCCGTGGACGCTCGCCAGGCAGCGCTCGAGGTTCAGCTCCTCGTTGCGGGTGACGACGAGGACGCTCAGCGGCACGCCTGCATGCGCTTCGCCGGTCACGGCGCGGAGCCTTGCACGATCCGCCCCGCCGCGTCGAGGAGGTGACGCCAGGCGGCCGCGTAGTCCCAGCGCGCGAGCACCGCGCGGCTGGCCGCGGCGACCGCCTGGCGATCGAGCGCCAGGGCCGCCGCGATGCGCTCCGCCAGCGCGGCGGCGTCGCCGGCCGGGTAGAGCCAGCCGTTCACCCCCGGCTGCAGCAGGTCGTAGGCGGCGCCCACCCGCGTCGAGGCGACGACCGACAGGCCGCAGGCGAGCGCCTCGGCGACGGAGACCCCCCAGCGCTCCTCGCGCGCCGGATGGACGAAGAGGTCGGCCGCGGCATAGAGCGCCGGCAGCTCGGGGTAGGGGACGTAGCCCAGGAACCGCGCGCGCCCGGGGCCGAGCCGCTCCGCCAGCCGCTCGAGCTCGGCGCGCGCCGGGCCGTCGCCGGCGATCCACAGGCGGACGCCGCCGGGGAGGTGGGGCAGGGCGCGGAGCAGGTCCCAGGGCGCCTCGCGCGCGCCGAGCTTGGCGACGGCGAGCACCGCCTGCTGCCCGGCGCCGATGCCGCGCCGCGCCCGCGCCGCCGCCCGCTCGTCCGGGGAGAGGCGGGAGCGCGATCGGAAGTCCTCGACGTCGACCGCGTAGGGGAAGAGGCCGCGGCGGCCGGCCGGCACGCCGCAGGCGTCCAGGAAGTCGAGGGTCAGGCTGCCCACCCCCAGGAAGAGGCCGTAGAGGCGCGGCAGGAGGGCCGAGTAGAGCAGGCGCTTGGCCGGACCGCGCAGACGTTTCTCCCCCGCGGTCGCGTCCCGCCAGAGCACCGAGTCCAGGCGCAGGGCGGTGGCGATTCCCGCGCGGCGGGCGAGCGCCGCGGCGAGCAGGTACAGGGGGCGGGTGTAGCCGTTGGCGATCAGCAGGTCGCAGCTGCCGCGACGCAGCTGCCGCGCCAGCCAGCGGACCCGGCCGCGGGCGGGCGCGACGGCATGCGGATAGCCGTCGAGCAGCGGGATGCCCCAGGAGACCGCGCGCCCGAGCTCGGGATCGAACACTGCCGCCCCCGGCGCGGCGCCGGTGAACAGCACCCGCAGCTCGTGCCGCGGATCGCCCGCCGCGAAGCGGAAGAAGGGCGCCTCGAACTGCGTCGCGCGTTCCACCAGGAAGACGATCTTCAAGCTGCCGGGTCCCCCGTCGCGGCCGGCCTGCCGTCACGCCTCGAGGCGAGGATCTCGGCGTAGACCTCCTCCATGCCGGCAGCAGCGGTTGCCCAGCTGAAACGCCCGGCCGCCGCCGCCGCGCCGCGCCTGCCCATGGCGCGCCGCCCCGGGGCGTCGGCGAGCAGGCCGCGCAGGGCCGCCGCCAAGCGCGGCGGATCGCCCTCGGCGACCACCCCGGCGCCCACCTCGCGCACCGCGCCGGCGAGCCCCACCTCGGGGGTGACGGCGACCGGCAGGCCGGCGGCCATGGCCTCGAGCACGACGTTGCCGAAGTTCTCGGAGTAGGAGGGGAGGACCAGGGCATCGGCCGAGCACAGCAAGCCGGCCTTGTCGGCGCCGCGGACGGGGCCGAGGCGGACGATGCGGCCGCCGATGCCCGCTGCCGCGGCCAGCCGGTCGAGGTGCGCGCCGTAGCCCTCCTCGTCGTTGCCGGCGATGGCCAGGGTGGCGCCGGGAATCTCGGCCAGGGCCGCGACCAGGCGATCGAGCCCCTTCTTCCAGGAGACTCTGCCGAGGAAGAGCAGCAGCGGGCGCCGCGCGAGCGCCGCGCGCACCGGCGGCGACAGCTCGGGCTCGCGGGCCGGGTCCCAGGGCTCGGGCTCGACGCCGTTGCCCACCACGCGGACCGGCGGCAGCCGCAGACCCAGCTCGCGGCCGAGGCGGGCGGCCTCCTCGGCCTCGAGCTCGCTGGTGGCGTGCAGGACGGCGGCGCGCGCCAGGGTGCGGCGCTCGACCAGGCGCAGCCACAGCGTCTTGCGCAGCCGTCCGCGCCGCCGCAGCAGGTCGCCCACCAGCATGCCGCGCGGCGAGACCAGGTAGGGCACGCCGGCCCGCTCGGCGGCCCGGGCGGCGATCGTCGTGGGCCAGAGGAAGACGGAGTGCAGGTGCACGAGGTCGAAGCCCGCCGCAGCGGGTGGCGGCGCCGCCGGCGCCGTCGCCCGGCCGTCCCCCGCCAGCGCGGCCGCCAGGAGCGGCGAGCGGTACAGGCGGCGCGGCGCGGTCACCGGGAAGTACCAGACGGTGACGCCGTCGAGGGGGACCGGCTGCGCAAGCCGGACCGCGAGGGTCGCGTCGCCGTGGACGTCCGTCGTGTAGACCGTCACCTCGTGCCCGCGCGCCGCCAGGGCCTTGCAGAGGCCGTGGACCGACGCGATCGTGCCGCCGTGGCGCCAGGCGGGCGCGTAGGTGGGCACGACGTGGAGGAGCCTCATGCCGCCGCCTTCGCCGGCAGGATGGCGCGCAGCAGCTCGGCGAGGCGGCGGTGGTAGGCCGGCCAGGTTGCCGCCGCCGCCGAGGCGCGGCACTGCTCGCGCATGCCGCGCACGGTCGCGACGTGACGGACGCACCAGGCCATCCGCTCCGCCAGCGCCGCGGCGTCGCCGGCCGGCACGATCCAGCCGTTGCGGCCGGGGGTCACCAGCTCGCCGGCGCCGACCATGTCCGAGACCAGCACGGGCAGCCCGCAGGCAAGCGCCTCGGCGACCACCATGCCGTACGAGTCGTTGCGCGACGGCAGCACCAGGCAATCGGCGCGCCGCAGCTCCGCGGCCAGCTCGGGCTGGCCGACGGGGCCCGTCGCGGTGACCCGCGCGCCGTCGCGGCCCGCGAGCAGACCGGCGGCGTCGCCGCGCGGCCCGACCACCCGCAGCCGCGCCGCGGGCAGCTCGGCGGCCACCCGGTCGAAGGCCGCGAGCAGCAGGTCGAAGCCCTTGCGGCGGATCGTCGCGCCGCAGAACACGAAGAGGAAGCCGTCCGCCTCGTCGCGGTCGCCGGGACCGGCGGCCGCCGCAGCCGCTGGGTCCGCCGTGAACGCCGGGTCGGCCGGGTCCGCCGAGGTCGCCGGGTCCGCCGGGTGCGGCTTCACCGGGTCGGGCGTGAACAGCTCGAGGTCGGCGCCCAGCGGCAGCGCGTGCACCCGCTCCGCCGGCACGCCGGCCGCGAGATAGGTGTCGCGCGCGAGGCCCGAGACGGTCAGCACGTGGTCGGCCAGGGCGATCTCCCGGTCCTTGATGCGGACGATGCGGCGGTGCAAGCCCGGCGGGTCGGTGGTGCCGTGCAGCCGGTCCTGCGCGGCGTGATGGAGCGAGGGTGCGTCGAGGATGGTGGCGATGCCGAGGCGGCGCGCGGCGCGGAAGGTGGCGAGAGCCGAGATCTCGCAAGCGATCACGGCGTCCACCGCGGCGTCCGCCAGGCCTGCCGCCGCCCAGCGGTCGAACAGCCGGCAGGCCAGCAGATCGACGCGCGCCGCGCCGCCGGGCGGCAGCAGCGCGTCGCCCGACCGGCGCAAGGCCGGCGCCGCGGGGAACCAGCGCACCCGGCGCGGATCGAGAGGCACCGGAGAGTAACGGGCGAAGCGCCGCCGCAGCCAGGCGGGCAGGCGTCGCGCCTGCTCCGCGACCGCCGGCACGCCGGCCCAGTAGCCGGCGAGCATCCCCGCCCGCTCGAGGCCGAGCGCCGCCTGGTGGGAGTGCTGGCGGCCCGGGTGCGTGACCAGGACTCTCATCGCGCGGCGGGCTCGGGCGGCGAGGTCTGGGGGGCGAGCCGGCGGCGGCCGGCGGCGGCGGGCACCGGCACCGCGCGCGGCGGCGGCGCGTACGGCGTGTGCGCGGCCGCGGCTGCGACCGTCCGCTGGGCGCGTGCGACCGCCAGGCGGTCCAACCGCATCACCGCCAGCAGCAGGCCGCCGAAGAACCAGTAGTAGAGGTCCGAGGTGACGTCGAAGATGACGCTGCCGAGCAGCTGGGCGAGGAAGAACATCAGGCAGGCCGTCGCCACCGCGCGGTGGAACGTCGTCCGCAGCGCCAGCACCTGCTGCAGGGCGAAGGCGATCATGAACAGGCGGATGAAGTAGACGAGGAAGAACCCGACGGGGCCGAGCTCGAGCATCACCCGGCCGCTCTCGACCTCGGCCCCGACGCCGTGCAGCCAGCTGTAGGGCACCAGGCCCTGGGTGAAGGCCGTCGCGGTCTGGTGCGTGGCGCCGATGCCGTAGCCGACCAGCCCGGAGCTGGGAAGCACCTCCCAGGGAGCCTCGAAGGGGACGGTGATCCGCGACAGGAAGTCGCCGCTCGAGGAGGCGGCCCTGCCGCGGAAGGCCGCCACCGCGTTGCCTCCGAGGGCGTTGATCAGGATGCCGAGCATGGCCAGGCCGATCAGCAAGCGGCCGAAGGTGGCTCCGCCCTCGGTGCCGCGCATCACCGCCAGCCACCAGTAGATCGGGAAGAGCAGCACCAGCATCAGGACCGGCCCGCGCGAACCGGTCATCAGCATGCCGAGCATGGCCATGCCGAGAGCCCCGTAGATGGTGACGCTGCCCTGCAGGCGCCAGCGCGTCAGGGCGAGGTAGGACAGCACGATGATGGTCATGGCGACCAGGTACGAGGCGTAGCCGGTGATGTAGGAGAACGTCGCGGTGACGCGCACGAACTCCGACGAGCCGAAGGTCGAGATGTAACCTCCGGCCGTGTCCTCGGCGGCGCGGGCATAGGTGTTGAGGGAGCTCGACGCCGGGCTCAGGAACTGCGCCAGGGCGAGGATCCCGACCGGGATCGAGAACTGGATGTAGCGGCGCAGGAAGGTCACCAGGTCGCGGTCGGTGGGGAAGCACGCCGGCAGCACCACCAGGATCGGCACGTACAGGAAGTAGGCCTTCCAGCCGAAGACGCCGACCAGGAGATTGGGGAGGTTGGGGTTGAAGATCTGCAGCAGGCCGAAGACCGCGCCGAAGGCGAGCACCGTGTAGAGCACGGGGAGCGCCGGCGGCCGGTAGCGCAGCTGTCCGCGTTGCCGCAGGTAGCCGGCGTAGACCCCGATCAGGATGACGTCCTTGCCCAGGTAGACGAGGTCCTGGGCGCCCGGGAACAGCCACTTGCGGAGCGCTCCCTCGACGACCAGGACCACCATCACCAGCTGCATCGCGGTGCGCCAGCGGAAGAACGCCCAGAGGGCGGCCGCGGCGCCGGCGGAGACGAGCAGGATGCGGAGATCCATCTAGTGGCGTTCCTCGGGGCCTTGCCGCGGTGCAGGTCGCAGGTCTGGCCGCCGCGTGGGTCGCAGGTCTGGCCGCCGCGCCGTTCGCCGCGCCGTTCGCCTGGCTGCAATGCCGTCCGCGAGGACCTCGAGGTAGAGGCGGGCGATCTTCTCGCTGCCGTGCCTGGCGAGATGCTCCGGCGCCCTGGCGCGCAGCGCCGGCAGCCGCTGCGGTTGGCACAGCAGCTCGGCCAGCACCGCGGTCAGCTCCTCCACGTTGCCATTGCCGAACGTCCGGCCGCAAGGCCCGATGGCTTCCGGCAGGCCGCCACCTTCCGAGCCCACCACGACGCAGCCGCAGGCGATCCCCTCGAGCGCGGCCACCCCGAAGGGCTCCTGGTAGCGCGACGGCATGACCAGGATGCGGTGGCGGTTGAGCAGCGGCACCAGCTCGCGGTCCCGGCGCGTGCCGAGGAAATCGATCTGGGCCGCCACTCCCAGGCGCGCCGCCTGTCGCTCGAGAGCCGGCAGCTCGGCGCCGTCGCCCACCACGGTGAGCCGTGGCCGGAGCCCGCGCTCGGCGAGCCGCGCGAGCGCCGCGATCAGCAGGTCGACGCCCTTGTCGGACACCAGCCGGCCCAGGAAGATGAGATCGAGCTCGCGCTCCACCTCCGGCAGGATGCGGAAGAGATCGTCGCGGTAGGCATTGGGAATGATCAACGACGGCGTGCCGAGGTCCGCGGCCATCGCCGTCGAAACCGAGACGGAGACCGCGGCGAAGCGCAGCAGGTAGCGCTTGAGGCGGTCCTGCCAGGCGACGTGTCCATCGCTGCGGCAGTACCAGCTGTGGTGGGACACTGCCCACGGCCGCCGCACCAGCAGCAGCGGCCAGAGGCCGCGCAGGCTGACGTTGGCCTGGAAGAAGACGTCGCAGGCGCGCACGGCGCGCAGCAGCTCGAGCGGGCCCGGGCGCCGCAGGACCCGGTACGCGAAGCGGTCCGCGCCGGCAGCGTCCGTCACCGGGGTCTGCGTCACCACGGTCACCTCCTGCCCGAGGCGAGTCAGGCGGTCCGCGAGCAGGGCCTGTCCGATCTCGAGGCCGCCGACGCGCGGCAGGAAGGCAGGGGAAGAGAGCAGGATCTTCATGCCGGAGGCAGTCCGTGCGAGGCCGTCGCCTCGGGCGCGGAGGGGCGCGCGGGCAAGACGATGGGACTCTCGGGTCCCACGCCGGCGAGGTCGGCGAGAAGCGCGTGGAAGCGCGCGGCCTGGCCCGCGAGAGCGTGGCCGTGGTACCAGGCCAGCGCCCGCGCCGCCAGGACCGCCGGGTCGGCCGGTACCGGCTCCGCGGCGGCGTCCCAGAATGGCGGCCGTTCCAGCGCGGGCGAGCGCGGGCGCCGCGGCCAAGCGCAGACCGGCAGGAGGCCGTTAGCGCAGTACGCGGCGAACACGGTCGACTTGGCCAGGAAGGGCGCAGGGTAGCCGAGGAAGCCGGCATACGATCGCAGCAGGACCGCGCTCGCCTCGTCGCGCGGCAGCGCGCCGAGGGGCCGCACCGGCAGGCCGTCGAGACGCGCCGGCAGCTCGGGCACCGGGGGTCCGAGGTCGACGATCTCGCCGGCGCCCAGCGCCCGGCAGGCCGCCGCCAGCACCCCCCGTAGCGGGCCGTAGGCGCGCCGCCGGTTGCCGGCGCCGCCGAAGACCACCATGGCGCGCGGCGAGCGTTCGCCGAGCGGCGGCACGGCCTCCGGCTCGCCCACGGTCGAGAAGACCGGCGTCACCCACACCGGGGGTGACGGCCGCCAGCACGACAGGATGCGGCCGTACAGGCCGAGGCTGGTGGCGGCGGCATCGCTGGCGCGAAGCAGCCGGGCGGCCAGCAGGCGCTGCACGGGAGACACCCAGAACGAGCTCCGCCAGGGCGGTCCGCTGGCGTAGACCTCGTGGAAGTAGGTCACCAGCCGCCTTCCCGGCGCGCCGGCGCGCCAGCGGACGAGCCCGCCGACCAGCCAGGCAGGGCAGCCCCGCCCATGGTAGCCGTAGTTGACGTAGTGCACGAGCACGGTCCCGGCGCCGGCCGCCGCCAACTGGCGGGCGAGACCGGCAGCGCTGCGCTCGCCGATGGCGGCGGCGTCCAGCTGCGGATCGTGGCCGCGGTCGGCGACCAGGAAGCGCGAGGCGATGCCGTGCGCGGCGAGCGCCCGCCCCAGTGCCACGGCATAGCCGCCCACGCCCTCGATCGCCGGCGGCAGCCAGGGGACGATCTGCAGCAGCGGCGGCGCCGTCATGCGGCCGGCCTCCCGCCCGCCGCGCCTGCCGCGCCTGCCGCGCCCGGGGTGTCCGCGGCGCCGCCAGGGCTGGCGCCGTCCGTGCCGCGGGTGAGCGGCAGCCGCCGCAGCCGCGCGTCGTGCAGCTCCGGCACGCCGCAGATCAGGTTCGCCGAGCCCTGGAACGCGGCCAGCTCCCGCAAGGGGTCGAGCAGGGCGCGGCAGGTGAGATCGTCCGCCAGGTAGAAGCGGGAGTAGCCGTGGGGGACGAGGAAGCGGACCAGGTCGGGCGGCGCGTACCCGAAGTCCCGCGACCAGCTCGGATTGACCTCGAGGTGGAGGAGCGGCGGCCGGCGCCGCAGCGTGGCCGCCGCGCCTTCGAGGACGCGCAGCTCGGCGCCTTCGACGTCGCACTTGACGAAATCGGGCGGCGCTTCGCCCCGCGCGGCGAGGTAGCCGTCCATGGTGACGGCCTCGCAACGGTAGGTCCGCAGCTCCCGCGCCGCCGTCCAGGATCCGGCATGGTGCCGGGCGAGGGCGGCCTGGCCGTCGTCGTCGCCGGGCACGTACAGGTCGACTTCACCGGCCGCCGCCGCGAGGACGCGCCGCTCGAGCAGCACGTTGTCGAAGCGTGCCCGGCGCGCCAGGCGCGAGGCGAGCACGGCGAACGTCGGCGGCACCGGCTCGAAGGCGTGCACCCGGCCGCGCCGCCCCGCCAGGTGCGAGAAGAGCAAGGTGTAGGTGCCGACGTTGGCGCCGGCGTCGACGATGACGTCGCCCCGCCGCACCAGCGCCAGGAAGTCGAGCTTCTCGAGGTTGACCGTGCGCTGCCGCCGCAGCAGCAGGGCGTAGAGGCCGGGCGCCTGGGCCAGCGCGAAATCGAGCCAGGATCTCATCGGCTTGCGCTCAGGCGGCCCCGCCGTCCACCGGCTGGACCGGCGCCGGTGCCGGCGCCGCCGCCGCCGCCGATGACGCTGCCGGGTCGCCGGCGCCCGCGTAGGCCTGCAGGCAGCGTTCGACCACCCGGTCCCAGGTGAACTCCTGCTCGACGCGGAGACGCGCGCCGGCCGACAGCCGCGCCCACAGCCGCGGGTCTCCGGCCAGGCGCGCGAGGGCGGCGCCGATCGCCGCCGGGTCGTTCGGCGGCACCAGCAGGCCGTGACGCTGGTCGTCGACGATCTCCGGCAGGGACGCGGCGCGGGAGGCGACGACCGGGCAGCCGCACGCCATCGCCTCGATCAGCGCCAGGCCGAACAGCTCGTGCCCGCGGGCGCTGCCGCCGTCGTCCACCGGCGTCGGATGGACCAGCGCCATCGCCCGGCGCAGGATGGCGGTCACCGCGCCGTCGTCGAGGCCGAAGTGGAAGCGCACGTCCTTGCCCCGCGCGAGCTGCCGCAGCCGCTCGAGGTAGGCGGCGTCCAGCGGCGAGCCGATGACGTGCAGGGTCATGTCCGCCGGCAGGCCGGCAATCAGGAAGTGGAGGCCCTTGTGCGGCAGGATGCGGCCGAGCGAGACCGCCGAGCCGTCGTGCTCGAGCGCCGTCCGCACCGGGTGCAGCGCCAGGTCGACGCCGCAATAGATCACGCGCGCGGGGCGCGGGCGGCCGGGCAGCGAGCGGGCGGCGTAGCGCGAGATCGGCAGGTGGCCGGTCAGCCAGCGCGACTGGTCGACGTGGAAGCCCGGTGTCCAGGCGCCGCCGCCCAGGTCCGAGACGAAGACCCGGCTTCCCTGCCGGCAGCCGAGCCAGGCGGCGAGGAACGTCGGCAGCACGAAGTACTGGTGGCAGTGCACGACGTCGGCGTCGCGCAGCTCGCGCCGCAACCGGGGCGAGAAGGGCACCAGGGTCCGGCCCGACCAGTTGCGGAGGATCACCCGCTCGTACGTCGGGCTCACCCGCTCGCGCGCGGCGCGGCGGCCGAAGCTCACTAGCTTGACGGCGGCGCGGCGCGCCATGGCGCGAGCCAGCTCCTCGGCGAACCGCTCGCCGCCGCCCAGCACCGACTCGGGCGCGAAGTAGGTCGGGCTGACGTGACACACCCGCAGCATGGGTGGGCTCCTTCGCCGGTCCCTTCCCATCTACTCCCAGTGCACGAGGCTGGGCCGGGTGAAGCCGAGCAGCACGATCGCCAGCTGCAGGGCCAGGCCGGCGGCCGAGCTCAGGACGTTGAAGGTCAGGACGCCGCGCGTCGTGGCGAGGGGCAGGGTCTTCACCAGGACCGCCTGGGTCGCCGCCAGGGCGAGCACGGCGAACCCCTGCCAGCGGGTCCAGGCGCGCGCCAGGTTGACGCTCACCAGGTAGCCGCCGACCAGGGTGAGGCCGGAGCCGCACACGACCAGCAGCAGCTCGCCGTCGAGGCCCGCGTAGTGCTGGCCGAGCAGCGCCAGGAAGCCGCGAGGGAACGCCGCGGCGGCCGCCAGCAGCGACAGCGCGGTGGCGACGAGCAGGGCGCCGAACTGGAGGCAGCGGGTGCGGTACAGGCGCTCGTCCGCGATGCGCGAGAGGCGCGGCAGCAGGACGATGCTCGAGAGGTTCGAGAACAGGCCGACGAGCATCCCGAGGCGCGCCAGCGCCCCGACCTCGGCGATGTTGCGCGTCGCGCCGAAGGTGGCCGAGAGCCAGACGACGAGCGGTCCCTGGATGGAGAAGTAGAGGGCGCTCGGCAGGGTGGGCAGCAGGTAGCGCAGCACCCGGCGCCGGTAGGGGGCGAGGTCAGCGCGGTCGGGAGTCCGCGCGGCGGCCGGGCGGGCCAGCAGCGAGACCGCGGCGATCGCGGCCGCGTTGCCGAGCACGGCCAGCCAGGCATAGAGGCGCGAGGCGGCGATCAGCGCCGCGGCCGAGAGCAGGCGCACGCCGCCGCCGGCGATCTCGGCGCGATAGGACTCGCCGTAGCGGTCCGCCAGGCGCAGCGCGAGCACCGACAGCGAGGCGCCGATCTGGAACCAGACGCACAGTAGGACCCCCGCGGTGGCGAGCGCGATCTCGGCGCGGCCGAAGCCTTTGGCTGCGGCGGCCCGCGGCAGTGCCACGACGACCGCGGCGGCGCCGGCGAGGAACGCCAGGCGGCGCAGCGATCGCACCGCGGCGAGATAGAGCGGGAACTCGTGCTCCTTCCCCGCCGTGCGGTGGAAGAAGTAGAGCAGCGAGGTGGTGCTGCCGAGGTCGGAGACGAAGGTGAAGAAGGTGACGACCGACAGCGCCAGAGTGTAGAGGGCGAACTGGTGGACCGGCATGGTCCGCACCAGCAGCAGGCCGGCCGAGAGGCCCAGCAGCTGGGTGAGCACCTGCGCCGTGAAGTAGGCGGAGAGCAGCTTGGCCCAGCGCTTCACCCACGGTAGGCGGGCGCCGATGGCGCCGGCGGCGCCGGCGCGTCCGGCCGCGCCCGGTGCCGGCGGCGCGGGCGGCGCGGGCGGCGCGGGGAGTGCGACGACGGGCAGGGCTTCGGCAAGCTCCGGCAGGTAGGTGGATTCGGGCTGCGGCTCCATGGCGGCGCTCATCAGCGGGCGGACGGGTGGGACGCGGCGGTGGCGCCGGCGCGCGGTCCCGGCGCGCCGGGTAGCACGATGCCGAGCTCGGCGAGGACCAGCGGCGCCAGGGCACGCGAGCGGGCGCCGAGGGCGCGCCCGGCGGGGCCCAGCTCGCCGGGACGCAGCCACTCGAGGACGGGAACGTAGAAGCCGCTCTTCGGACGGTGCCAGAGCGCCTCGGGCAGCTCGGGGGCGAGCCGCCGCACCAGGGCCGCCTTGCCCAGGCGGCGGGCGGGCTCGAAGTCGGTGGCGGCCAGCTGCCGGTGCAGGCACGCGTCCACCAGCGGCACGCGGAGCTCGACCGAGGAGGCCATCGAGGCCCAGTCGGAGTCGCGGAGGAGCTGGTTGCGCATGTACTGGGTCGATTCCATGAGCTGGACGGCGAGCCAGCCCGCGGCGGCCGCGGCGGCGGCTGGCGGGGTGGCGGCGGCCCGGGCGCCGGGCTGGCGGCCGTTGCCGGCGGGCCCGGTGCCGTAGGGGCGGGCGGCCGAGCAGGGCTCGCCGCCCAGGAGCTTCCCGGCGTCGGCGATGGGATCGTAGGCGGCGAGCCCGGCGGCGGCTGCCTCCGCGCCCATCAGCGCCGGCAGCTCCTCGGGCAGGAACAGCGCGCGGCGCAGGAAGTAGCTGCCCGGCAGGGTCGCGCCGTGGCGCAGCAGGCCGGCGAGCTTGGGACGGCCGGGCGCGAGATGGGCGGCGAGGGCCGGCCAGGCGGCTGCGAGGCCGGGCAGGCGCCGGCCCCAGCGCGCCGCGCGGGCGCCGCGCGGCACGTCGGCGAACGACGGGTAGCTGCCGAACAGCTCGTCGCCGCCGAGGCCGGAGAGCACGACCTTGAGGCCCGCTTCTTGCGCCGCGCGGCTGACGGCGAAGGTGTTGAAGCCGTCGATCGACGGCTGGTCCATGGCGGCGAGCGCGGCCGGCCAGAGGCGGGCGAAGTCCTCCCGGGTCATCCGGCGCTCGACGTGGCGGGTGCCCAGCCGGTGCGCCACCGCGGCGGCGAGCGGCATCTCGTCGCCCGGGGTGCCGGCGAGGACGTCGAAGCCGAGCGTGAAGGTCGCCGGCGGCTCCGGGAGATGGCGGCGGGCGAGGGCGGCGATCAGGCCCGAGTCGAGCCCGGCCGAGAGGAAGATGGCGATCGGTACGTCGGAGACGAGATGCGCCACGACCGAGGCCTCGATCGCCGCTTCCGGAGTGAGAGGGGCCGCCGCCTCGGCGTCGTCGTCGATGCCGGCTCCGGCGGGCTCGCCGGCCGGCGAGCCGGCGAGGGTGGCAAAGGGACGGGGCCCGGCGGCGCGGCCATCCTCGACGACCAGGAGGTGGCCGGCCGGCAGGGCGCGCACGGCGCTGCGGATGGTCCAGGGCTCGGGCACCGACCCCCAGAGGAGGAAGCCGGCGAGCCCCGCCGGATCGACCGCGCGCGAGATCGCGCCCCCTGCCTCGAGCGCCTTGACCTGCGAGGCGAAGCGCAGCTGGCCGGCGGCTGCCGCGCCCGCGGCGCTCACGAAGCCCGTGGCGGTAGGCGACCCGTGCGATCCCCCGGACCCCGCGGACCCCGCCGGCGCCAGGGAGTAGTAGAGCGGCTTGATGCCCAGCGGATCGCGCGCAAGCAGCAGGCGCCGCGGGCGGCCGGGGCGCTCGTCCCAGACGGCGAGCGCGAACATGCCGCGCAGGCGCGCCAGCATCGCCTCGCCGTGGCGGAGGTAGAGGGCGAGGACGACCTCGGTGTCGCCGCTGCCGCGGAGGCGGCAGCCGGCGGCCTCGAGCCCGGCCCTGAGCTGGCGGAAGTTGTAGATCTCGCCGTTGAGGACCAGCTGGACGCGGCCGCCGTCGCCGGCCATCGGCTGGGAACCGGCCGGGGAGAGGTCGAGGATGGCGAGCCGGCGGGCGGCGAGCCCCGTTCGGCCGTCCGCGGACACCCAGGTTCCCGCCGCGTCAGGGCCGCGCGCGGTCATCGCCTCCCGCGTCCGCAGCAGCTCCTCGCGGTCGATCGGGGGCGCCGCGGGGCCGAAGCTGAAGATGCCGTTGATGCCGCACATGGAGGAGTGGTCTCGTCCGTCGCTTGGGCGGTCGCTCAGCCAGTCGCTCGGCCGGTCGCCTGGTCCCGGGTGTTCGACGCCGTGCCGGTGCCGGCGATCGCCGCCGCCCGGCCCTTCGGCTCGCCCGTCAGGCGGTCCAGCAGGGGCCACAGGCGCTCGCGGAAACGCCGCGGAGTGAAGAGGTCGTCGAGACGCCGGCGGCCGGCTTCGCCCATCGCGCGGGCGAGCTCGGGCGCGGCGAGCAGCCGGCCCAGCGCGCCGGCAATCGCGTCCGTGTCGAGCGGGTCCACCAGCAGCCCGGTCTCGCCGTCGGCGACGATCTCGGCCGCCGCGCTGGCGCGCGCCGCGACGCAGGGCCGGCTTGCCCGCATCGCTTCCAGGTAGACCAGCCCGAAGCCCTCGCCGCGGCTGGGCATGGCGAAGACCGCGGCGCGGGCGTGGAGCTCGGCCAGCGTCGCCTCGCTGACGAAGCCGGTGAAGAGCACCTGGCCGGCGAGGCCCAGGGATGCCGCCAGGGCCTCCAGGCGCGGGCGGTCGTCGCCGTCGCCGGCGACGACGAGGCGCGGGGCCGCGTCGGCGCCGGGCGCCGACGCCGGCAGGCGCGTCATCGCGTGCAGCAGCTGGTCGTGCCCCTTGTAGCGCTCGGTCGCGGCCATCCTGCCGACGATCAGGAGATAGTCCCGTCCGGCGCGGTCGAGGAGGGCGCCGTCGATCTCCCCGGCGGGCGGCCGCTCTTCGAGGCACAGCGGCAGCACCTCGACCGGGCCGAAGTCGCTGTTCGCCGCCTGCGCTCGCGCGACGGTGTGGCTCGAGGTGGCGAGCCGGACCGTGGCCTGCCGCAGAGCGCGGGAGCGGCCCCCCGACAAGTGGCGCCAGACCTCGATGCCGTAGATCGCCACCAGGTACGGCGCGCGCAGCGGCGCCGGCAGGCAAGCCTGCGCCCGCGCCGGCCCCAGCAGGTCGTAGACCAGGGCGACCCGGCGGCCGGCGGCCAGCTGCCGCCGCCAGACCGCGAGGGCGAGCGCGCCCTGGCGGCCGCCGAAGGCGCGCGCGCCGGCACCAGGGGCGAAGCCGTCCAGGCCGCCCAGGGACAGCAGCCGCCAGCCGATACCGCGCTGGCGCGCGTAGTCCGCGCTGCCGGCGGCCAGCAGGCGGCCCGCCAGGGCGCGCCCGCCGCCGTCGAGCTCGAGTCCGGCGGACACGAAGACCAGGTCGCGCCGCGGCGGGCTGGGCACCGTCATCGGGCCGGGCTCATCGGGGTTCGTGTCATCGTGGTGTCGTGTCGGGCCGAAGTCGGCGGCTTCCGGATCGTCGCGCTCGGGTCATCGAACTCTGGCTCACCGGCTCCCGGACCTCAGGGATCCGGCTGATCGGTCCCGCTTCTCCGCCCGGGTAGGCTCCGCCCTCTTCGGTGTACATCCACCGATGCCAAGCCATTCCCGCGCACCCGCCGCGCAGGCGCGAAGGCTCCCTGCCGGTCAAGCCCGCGGGCGCGCCGCGAACCGTCGCCCGGTCCAGGCCGGAAACCCCGCAGGGCCGCCGCAGCCGAGCGCGCGGGCGGCGCCGGCGGGGTGGGCAGGCCGGGCGGGAGCGAGCGCGTCGCGCTCGAGCTCTGCCGCCACCGACTGGCGCAGGAAGCTCACGGAGACCACCAGCCGAGTCCTCCCCTTCTCGCGCAGCACCGTTCCGCGTAGGCCCTGGAAGGGGCCGCCGATCACTTCCACCGCATCGCCCGGCGCCAGGTACGGGAAGTCCTCGAAGGCGGCGCCGCTCTGCTGCAGCCGCCACAGCACGCGCAGCTCCGCGTCGAGCCGCGGCTGGTCCGGCACCTCGAGCACCGAGACCAGGCGGTCGTCCCAGCGCGCCGCCGCGCTCTCGGCAGGCAAGCCGAGGGGACCGCGGGCGCCGCGGAAGAACAGGTACCCGGGGAATAGCGGTAGGAACGACACGAACCGCCGCCCGGCCCGCCGCACCTGCTTCTCCGCCAGCGGCAGGTAGAACGGCACCCCCAGCCGCAGCAGCAGCCGGGCGAGCTCCTTCTCCTGGCGGCTGCGCACGTAAGCGACCCGCCAGGGAAGGTCCGGCAAATCGAAAAGATCCGGCGGAGACAGGGCTACTTCGGACTTCAGGATGGGCACGTCCGTGCGGCGACCTCGACCTCCAACATGGGTGGCGGGCCGATTGTCCCAGAAGAAGGCAGGCCGCGCAACTCCGGCCGGCCTCAAGCGGTCCGGGCGATCTCGCGCTCGATCTCGGGCAGCAGCTGGGGCGGGGCGGCGATCAGGCGGGTGAGGAGGGGCTCGGGGCGGTTGAAGCGGTGCTCCTCGGGGCTGCCGGCGACAATGCGGCCGCCGGCGGCCAGGACCAGGGCGACGCCGGCGGCGACGTCCCATTCGTGCTTCGGCACCAGGGTCCAGGTGGCGTCGGCGAGGCCGGCCGCGACGCGCGCCAGCTTGTAGGCCACCGAACCCATGGCGACCACCTGGAAGGGGGCGCCGGCGAAGCGGCGCCACTGGCCGCGCTCGACCTCGGTGCGGCTGGCCAGGACCTCGGCGCCGGCGAGACCGGCACGGGGGCTGACGCGGACGGGGACGCCGTCGAGGGTCACGCCCTGCCCGCGGGCGCCGAGGAAGGTCTCGCCGCGGGCGGGGTTGCAGATGCCGCCGGCCACCGGCTCGCCGTCGACCACCAGGGCCACCGAGACCGACCACTCGGGCAGGCCCTGCACGAACTCCCGGGTGCCGTCGAGCGGGTCGACCACCCACACCCGGCGGCAGCCGAGGCGGGAGCGGTCGTCGTGAGTCTCCTCCGAGAGCCACCCCTCGCCGGCGCGCGGCAGCGCCCGCCGCAGGAGCGCGTCGACCTGCGTGTCGGCCTCGGTGACTGGGTCGCCGCCGCGCTTGGCGCGGGAGGCGACCTCGCCGGGGGTGAACCGCGAGAGCGCTTGCGCCGCCTCCGCGAGGGCGGCGGCGATGCGCGCCAGCTCGTCGTCGTACGCCAACGGACGGGTCCCGGTTCTCAGACGGAGGGCGCGCCGCCGCCGGCCATGGGGTGCGTGTGGCAGAGCCTCGGCGGCTGGTCGGCCAGCGTGTCGGCCATGTGCACGGCTTCAGCCCTGCGCGGTCATGCTGGCGCCGAGGTAGCCCTCGCGCTCGAGGTAGAGCAGGATCTCCTGCGCCGCCTGCTCGGGCGAGAGGGCGCCGGCGTCGATCGCCACCTCGGCGTCCGCGGGCTCCTCGTAGGGATCGGAGATGCCGGTGAACTCCTTGATCAGGCCGGCCCTCGCCTTGGCGTAGAGGCCCTTGCGGTCGCGCTCCTCGCAGACCTCGAGCGCGGTCGCGACGTGGACCAGCATGAAGCCGCCGCCGGGCTCGATCATCGCCCGCACCTCGCGGCGCACCGCGTCGTAGGGGGCGATCGGGGCGCAGATCGCGATGCCGCCGTTGCGGGTGATCTCGGAGGCGACGAAGCCGATGCGGCGGATGTTGATGTCGCGGTGTTCCTTCGAGAAGTTCAGCTCGGAGGAGAGGTGCTTGCGCACGATGTCGCCGTCGAGCAGCGTCACCGGCCGGCCGCCCATCTCCATGAACTTCACCACCAGGACGTTGGCGATCGTCGACTTGCCCGCCCCGGAGAGGCCGGTGAGGAAAACGGTGAAGCCCTGCCGGTGACGCGGCGGGTGGGTGCGGCGCAGCTCGTCCGCCACCTCGGGGAAGGTGAACCAGCCTGGCAGCTCGCGCCCGTCCGCCAGGCGCTGGCGCAGCTCGGTGCCCGAGATGTCGAGGGTGCGCTTGCCGGCGGGCACCTCGTCGCCCGGCAGGTAGGTGTCGAGGTCCTCGACGTAGACCAACTGCTGGAAGGGCACCATCTCGACTCCCAGCTCCGGCTGGTGCGCGCGCAGCAGCTCCTGGGCGTCGTAGGGGCCGTAGAACGGCCGGCCGGCCGAGTCCTTGCCAGGGCCGGCGTGGTCGCGGCCGACGATGAAGTGGGTGCAGCCGAAGTTCTTACGGATGATGGCGTGCAGCAGCGCCTCGCGCGGGCCGCCCATGCGCATGGCGAGGCCCAGCAGCGCGAGCTTGACGGTGTGCTGCGGGAAGCGGTGCAGGATCGCCTGGTAGCAGCGCACGCGGGTGTAGTGGTCGAGGTCGCGCGGCTTGGTCATGCCGACCGTCGGGTGGATCAGCAGGCTCGCCTGCAGCTCCTTGGCGGCGCGTAGGGTCAGCTCGCAGTGGGCGCGGTGCATGGGGTTGCGGGTCTGGAAGGCTACCACCCGCCGCCAGCCCTCGCGGGCGATCTCGGCGCGCAGCTCGGCGGGCGTCAGGCGCAGGGCGCGGAAGTCGTAGTGCGCCGGCAGCTGCAGGCCCTCGAGGCGCCCGGCGACGAACACCGGGTGGGTGCGCTCCATCAGGTAGGCGGCGCCGGGGTGGAGCGGGTCGGTGGTGCCGTAGACGGCCTCGGCGCCGGTGCGGAGGTCTGGCTCCCACAGCTCCTCGACGTGGCAGGCCGCGAGCATCACGCCCTCGGGGTCGCGCAGGGCGAGGACGCTGCGGCCGGGCGCCAGCGCGTCGGCCAGCGAGCGCGGGACGTCCAGGGTGATCGGGATCGGCCACAGGGTGCCGTCGGCCAGGCGCATGCGCTCGCAGACCGAGTCGTGGTCGGCGCGCCCGAGGAAGCCGGCCAGGGGCGAGAAGCTGCCGTTGAGCAGCAGCTCGAGGTCGCAGAACTGCCGCGGCGTCAGGTCCCACGAGGGCCAGTCGCGCGACGCGGCCCGCAGCTCGGCCGCCCGGGGCGGCGCCGCGAGGAGGTCGACGAGCCTGCCGCCGTGCGGCTCGATCAGCGAGCCGGCGTGCGGCTCGGTCAGAGCGTCGCTTGCGGGCCCGGCCGCGTGTCCTGCCGGCTCGGGGTTGGGAAAGGCCAGGGTCTTGTGCATGGCTGCGATGTCCCCAGGGCGCGGCCCATGTCGGCCGAACCCGAAGTGGTTGCTTTAAGGGTGAGTCCAAGCGAGCGGCGATCCGGTTCGCCAGAAAGCAGAGTGCGGCCACCTCCCCGCGATGGGACAGCTGCGGCCGGGACAGTAGCGGCAGACGGCGGCGGCGGATAGCAGCGGCAGACAGCAGTGGCGGACGGCGGCGAGAGGCGATCGGCTCGCCCTCGGAGAAGGGCTACGGGCGCGAGGGCGAGGGCTCCGGCTTGTCGACGACGACGGAGGTGATGCCGCCGAGGCCGGCCGCGCCGGCGACGGGGATGAGGAGCTCCTTGCGCAGCCACCAGGCGACGACGCAGGTGCGGCAGGTCTCGTCGGCGCGCTTGACGTTCTCCGTGTTCACCCGGGTGACGATGCCGTCGCAGAGGAAGCCGTTGACGCGGTTGTGGACCTGCTTGGCGGAGGTCTCGCCGATGGTGAGGTTCTGGGCGGCTCCGAGCTGCTGGGGGGTCAGCTTGAGCTGGCAGTCGGAGGTGACCTTCGACTTCAGGACCGGCGAGCGGGCGATCTCGCGGCCGGCGCCGTCGAGCAGCACGCCGTAGTACTCGATCTCCTTGTTCCGCGTCTCCGGCTTCGGCGGCGTGACCCAGTAGCGGCCGGGGCCGTCATGCTCGAAGTCCACCCAGTAGTAGTAAGGATGGTCCGACCACTGGAAGTAGAGCCGCGCCGTGGCGCCGCCGCCGGGCTCGCCCAGCGTCGTGGCGCGGACGACCTGGTTGTCGGCGAAGCGGAAGCAGTCCACATGCTGGACGGTGATCGAAGGCGGCTGCGCCGCGAGCGGCGCGGTCGTCGCGGCGGCGCCGGCGGCGGCCAGGCAGACGGCGGCGAGCGCCAGGATGGGGAAATGGCGTGCGCTGCGTTCTCTCATCGCTCTCGTCGCCCTCGTCGTTCTCATAGAGGCCAAGCCTCCCTGTGGTCAACCTCGCTGTGCTCGCACGGGGAACACGTCCATTGTATGCCAAAACGGCCCAAGTCTCCTAATGGCCTTCGGTCGCGGCGCCTACTGTCCGAGGATGCGCTTGACATAGCTCTCGACGAACGGGGTCTTCTGCAGGTTCGGCAGCGAACGCTTGAGGGCCGACGCGGCTCCCGGCTGATCGCCCACCTCGTAGAAGGCGACCGCCATGTAAAAGAGCAGCTCGGGGTGATCGTCGCCCGGCGGTCCGCCGCGCCGGAAGTAGGCGGCGGCCTCGGGCCAGCGCGAGTTCCGGTAGGCGGCCGCCCCGGCCAGGTACTGGGCCTCCTTCGAGTCGGGGTGCGCGTCGGCGAGCTCGCGCGCCAGCCGCAGGGCCTCCCGCAGGTCGGGGATCGCCGTGGCGCTGAGCAGCTTCTCGGAGCGCGCCATGGCCTCGCGCTCGGCGGTCGAGAGCGGCGCGAGCGGGCGCGGCAGGGCGGGCGACCCGGCCGCGGCCGTCGCGGAGCCGCCGGGACCTCCGGCAGGCGCCGGGGCCACGCTCCCCCGCCTGGCATCCGTGCCGGAGCCGGCCGCGGCCGTGGACGAGGGCCTGGCCGGTGGCGACTTCGACCCCGCCGTGGATGTCCGACCCGCCGTGGACCCCGGCGTCGAGCCGCCGGCGGGGGCCGCGGCGGCGCTTCTCGGGCTCGGCGTCGGGCCCGCGCTCTTCGCGGCCGCGCTCGCGCTGCCGGCGCCCGCCGGCGCCGCGGGGTGCTTCGCGACCTGCTGGATCAGCGCCTCGATCCTCCGGTCCTTCCTGAGCGCGGGCGGCAGCCCCCGCACCTGCTCCTCGGCCTGCCGCCACTGCCCCAGCTCGACGCGGCAGCCGAGCAGGGCCGCCGCGGAGCGCAGGTCCCCTTCCGCCAGGCCGGCGCCGCCCGCTCCACCCGCGCCGCCCCCCGCGCCGCCCGCTCCACCGCCGCCGGCCCCCGCGCCCCCCGCGCCGCCCACCGCACCGGCCACCGGGCAGCTCTCGAGGTCGGCCACCGCCTCCTTGCAGCGGTTCCCCGCCGCCCGCGCCTGGCCGCGCGCGCAGAGCACCCGGGCGTCGCGCGGCGCCAGCGCCGCCGTCGCGTCGGCGCGCGCCAGGGCCGGCGCGTTCTTGCCCTCGGCCAGGTCGAGGTCGATCAGCATCAGGTTCCACTCGACGCCGCGCGGCTCCTTGGCGAGCCGCTCCTCGAGCTGGCGGCGCCGCTCGCGCGGCGGCAGTTGTGCGATCTGCGCCTCGACCTTCCGGCCGAGCAGCGCCTTCCAGACCGGGATCGCGTCGAGGGTGCTGGCCGGCACGGCGGCCAGGGCCCGCTGCTCGAAAGCGGCGCGCACCGCGGGCGGCAGATCGGCCTTGGTGTAGGCGCCGAAGCGGTTCTCGACCTCGACGATCCGGCGGAACGTCTCGCGGAAAGCGTCGCCGTTGCCCGCCGCCGCCTGGGCGAGCCCGAGCCGGGTCAGGCAGCCGGCGAGCAGCTCCGGGTCGTCCAGCACCCCGAAGCAGGCCAGCCGCAGCTGCTTGGCGGCCGCCGGGTAGTCGCCGCGATCGTAGGCCTGCATGCCGTCGCGCATCAGGTCGAGGTAGAAGGGATCCGTGGCGGCGCGGGCCGCCGGCGCTCCCGCCAGGCCGAGGACCGCGGCGGCGGCGGCGAGCATGGCGGCGGCGAGCAGGATAGCGCCGGCGCCGGCGCGGGCGGAGGAGGTCCTGGCCGTCATCGCTCGAGGGACGTGAAGCGCAACGCCGCCCGCATTTCCGCGGCCTTGCCGGGCTCGTCCGCCTCGCCGGGGCCCGCCGGCGCCAGCGAGGGCAGCGGCCGGTTGGCGACCACCGCCCCCGGGTTGTCGGCGAGCAGCTCGCGGGCGGCCTCCTCGCCCCAACGCGCGGCGATCGCGTCCCACGCCCGCCGCAGGCCGGGAGGGCGCCGCGTGACGTCGTGCGCGTCGCTGGCCACGAAGTGCACCACCCCCATCTCGACCAGGCGGCTGGCGTCGGCCTGGGCGCGGCGGCCGAAGTCGCCGGTGAGGCTCATCGCGGTCACCTGGACCAGGGCGCCCAGCGACACCAGGTGGGCGACGGCAGCCGTGTCGCCGGCCATCCAGTGAATGAACTCGGGGTGGGCGAGTACCGGCCGCCAGCCGGCGACCGACAGCTCGTGCACCAGGTCGGCGGCCTCCGGCAGCCCGGCGTCCGAGCCGAACTCGAGCAGCAGGTAACGCGAGCCGGCCAGCGGCAGCGGGCCGTGCTCGTCGTCCTCGCGCAGGGCGAGCATCTCCGCCAGTAGCCGCGAATCGACGCGGATCTCGCCGCCGCCCAGGATGCGCGGCGAGGGGCCGACCGCCTCCTGCAGCTGCCGGCGCAGCGCCGCGAGCGCCGCGCGGTCGCAGTTCCACCACTCGCTCTTACGCTGGTGCGGGGTGGCGATCATCGCCTCGCAGCCGGACGCGGCGGCCAGGCGGCACATCTCCACCGCCAGCTCGAGCCCGTGCGGGCCGTCGTCGATCCCGGGAAGGATGTGGCAGTGCAGGTCGATCATCGGGTTCAGCAGGCCAGCCGGACGGCGACGGCGCTCAGGCGGCGGACCCCGCCTGCGGCGGCGCAGCGGGACTCTCGGCCGCCCCGTAGCTCTCGTAGCCGTAGGCGCGGTAGCGCCTGCCGAGGCCGGAGTGGCTCGAGCGGTAACGGTTGAGCACCGCGCCGAGGATGCGCACGTCCGCCTGCCGCAGCCGGTCGCGGCAGAGGCGCGCCTCCTCGCGGGTCACCTTGCCGCTGCGCAGCGTCAGGACCACGCCGTCGGCGATGACCCCGACGATCGTCGCGTCGGTGACCGCCAGCGCCGGCGGGGTGTCGATGATGATGTACTCGAAGCGCAGGCGGGCGGCGCGCAGCCAGTCGAACATGCGGTCGGAGGAGAGCAGCTCCGAGGGGTTCGGGGCGATCGGGCCGGACGGCGTGATCCAGAGGTTCGGGATGGTCGTCGCGTGCACGATCTCGTCGGCGTCCACCTTCGCGGTGAGGTGGCTGACCAGGCCGGTCTGGTTGGAGATCTTGAACACCTGGTGCAGGCGAGGCTTGCGCAGGTCGGCGTCCACGATCAGCACCGGCCGGCCGAGCTGGGCCAGGACGATCGCCAGGTTCGAGGCGGTCGCCGTCTTGCCCTCGCCGGCCGCCGCCGAGGTGACCGCGACCACCTTCAGCTCGCGGGCGCTCGACAGCAGCAGCGCGGTGCGCAGGGAACGGTAGGCCTCGGAGATCTGGGTGCGCGGCAGCTCGTGCGGCACGAGCTCGATCTGCGTCGGGCCGTTGCCGCCGCCCCGCCGCCTCCCCGCCCAACCGCCGGCGCCCCCGGGGCTCCCCTGGTCGGCGGCGCCGGCTGCGCCCGCCGCACCGGCCGCCCCGGCCCCGGCAGCGGCCCCGGCGGGCAACGCCGCCTGCTTGCCGCCGCGCCCGGGCCGCACCCGCGCCACCGGTGCCGGCTCCGCGCCGTAGCCGTAGCCATAGCCGTACCCGTAGCGGCCGTAGCCGTAGTAGCCGTAGGCACGTCCCTGCTCGTCGATGTCGTGGATGACTGCCAGCGCCGGCAGGGCGATGCGGCGCTCGACCTCGTCGGCGGTCTTCACGGTGCGGTCGAGGAACTCGATGAGCAGCGCGGTGCCGACGCCGAGCAGCAGGCCGAAGAGCATGCCGTAGGAGACGTCTTTCCGCAGCGACGGGTAGAACGGGCCGCCGGGGACCATGGCGCGGTCGACGACGTGGACGTTGGTGTCGCGGGTGTCCTGCAGCCGCGCCTGCACCTCGTTCTCGGACTGCTCGCGCTGCAGCTTGTCGAGCAGCTCGCGGCTGGTCTTGATGTCGCCGCCGAGGTTCTGGAAGGTCGCGGCCTGGCTGTTCTGGTCCATCGCCTGGGACTTGAGCTTGTTGATCTCGGACTCGATCGCCTGCTCCTGGCGCAGCGCGGTCTCGTAGGAGGTGTAGGCGCTCTTCCGCGCGGTGTCGACCGCCTCCTTGACGGTGGTCGCCAGGTGCTGCTTGCTCTTCTCGATCTCGCCCTTCAGCGCCACCATTGCCGGCCACTCCGGCTTGTAGACCTTCAGCTGGGCGTCGTACTCCCGCTCGAGCTTCAGCTCCTCGGTGCGCAGGGTCCCGACCACCCCCGGCTGCAGGGAGTCGGCGATCGTCTCGGGCGGCGCGGTCAGCAGGCTCTTGTAGGTCGATTCCTTGTCGATGCGCGCGTTCTTGGCGTCGATGTAGCTGGTGTTCAGCGCGTTCAGCCGCTGCATGGTGACGTTCGAGCTCGGCTCCATGGTGACGATGTCGGTGCGGCGGCTGAAGGCCTGGAGCTTCGCCTCCTTGTCCTCGATCTCCTTCTTCAGCGTCTCGATCTGCGAGGAGAGGAACGTCGAGGTCTTGCCGGCGCTGGTGAAGCGGTACTCGATGCCCATGTCGATGAACGCGTCGGCGAAGCCGTTGGCGGCGCGCGCGGCGAAGCTCGGCGAGGCGGCGCGATAGGTGATCTCGACCAGCTGGGTGTTCCGCACCGGCTCGACGGCGAGGCCGGAGCGCAGGCGCTCGGCCATGCTCCCCAGCACCGCCTGGTCGTCGTCGGCGGTGACGGCGCGCCCGGCGTTCCGGCCGGCGACGCCGGGATTGAAGGCCGGGTCGCTCAGCAGGTCGAGCCGCTTCACCACCCGTTCGGCCAGGCCGCGGCTCTCGAGCAGCTTGTACTCGGTGGGGTAGTACTCGGCGTCGAAGTAGCTCTCGAGCCATGGCGCCTGGGTGCTCAGCGCCGGCGCCAGCGAGCGGCGCTCGATCTGGATCGTCGCGGTCGCCATGAAGGCCTTCGGCGTGATGGAGTAGTGGATGCCTCCGGCCGCCATGCAGACCAGGGCGGCGGCGGCCACCAGCTTCCAGTGACGCCGCACCATGCCGACGTACTCGGCCAGGTTGAACTCGGACTCCGGCTCGGGCAGCAGGTCCATCTCGTCCGGGACCGCGGCAGGCAGGGTGGTTTTCAAAAGAAGGACTCCTTGACGACCACGATGTCGCCCTGGCGCAGCTCGACGTCGGCGTCCTTGCCGGCCAGGATGCGCTTGTAGTCGGCCTCGACCTCCGGGGTGCCGGCCGCCGCTTCCGCGCGCTTGATGCGGATCGCCTTCGAGGCGCGGTCGGTGAGGCCGCCGGCGCGGGCGATGGCGGCGAGCAGGGTGATGCGCTCGGTGCTCTTGAAGTCCACGGCGCCGGGCCGGGTCACGGCGCCCAGGCAGTAGACGGTGATCTGCACCGCGGCCGGCACGTTGATCAGGTCGTTGGCCAGCAGCGGGATGTTGACGCGGGGGTCGGCGCGCACCAGCAGGTCGTCGAGGGAGATGGCCACCTGGTCGGACAGGCCGTTGTCGGCGCGCCGCAGCACGTACAGCTCCCTGCCGTGGCTCTCCTCCACCCCGCCCACGGCGGTCAGCGCCTCGAGCAGCGTCCAGCGTCCGGAGAAGGGGAGGCTGCCGGGGTTCTTGACCGCGCCGAGGATGGAGATCGGCCGCGAGCGGAACTCCTGGACCGTGACCTCGACCGTGGCGCGCTGCGCGTACTTGGCCTCGAGCAGGGTCTTGATCTTCTGCGCCACCTCGGCCTCGGTGAGGCCGGCGACCTGCACGTCGTCCAGCGGCGGCAGGCTGATGGTGCCGTCCTCGGAGACGCGGTGCTGCGGCTGCGTGTTCAGGTCGGGCATTTCGAAGACCCGGATCTCGAGCAGGTCGCGGGGACCCACGCGGTAACCCGGCGCGACGGCCGATTGACCGGCGGCCGGCGTCCCTGCCAACCCGGCCAGCAGGGCGGCAACCGACGCAGCCAAGACCCATGCATGTATAGCTATCTGCTTCACGGTACTAATGTTAACCGCGCGTATGGTACAGCAACCGCGGCCGCCGGTCCAGCCCCATGCCGGCGGACCGGCGGACCCGGCGGACCCGGCGGACACCGCAGCACGGCGGCGGGATGCCGAATCGATCCCGTGTCATCCGGGCTCTCCCGCGGCCCCGGCGGTCCCGGCGGCATGGCCGGCCTCGCGTGCCCCGGCGCGCGGCGGGGCGGGGTGGTCCGGCTGCGGGGGCGGGAGCGGCGGGGGCGGGGGCACCGGCTTGCCCTCGCGGGCGCGGCGCGCGAGGACGCGATCCACGGCTTCCTCGACGAGGCGATCGAACTCGTCCGCGGATTCGGCGTCGGCGGGGCTCCGCGCGCCGCCCGGGAGCGGGGCGGCCGGCTCGAGCGGCTCGTCTCCCGGCGCGCCGCGGTCGCCGCGCTCGAAGCCGGCCAGGAGATCGCCGCCCAGCGAGCGCTGCCGCCGGCGGCGGGCGGCGATGGCGAAGAACTGCTCCTGCGACATGCCGATGATGCGCAGCACGGCGACGACGTGCTTGAACTTGAGGTCGACCTGGCCGCCCAGCACCCGGCGCAGCGACTTCGGCCCGGCGCCCAGCCGGCGCTCGACCTCGCTGACCGAGAATCCCGCGGCGCGGATGGCGTGCCGCAGGATGCCTGCATAGTGCTTGACCTCGACCTCGACCGCGGGACCCTCTCCCATGACCACCCCCTCCCGCGCACTGTATCATATTCTGGCCCGCGCTATGACATTATTCGTCCAGCCTCGTTCGCCGGCGCTTCCCGTCTCAAGGCCCTACCGCCACGACCGGCCGTCCGGCCGATAGGGTGGCCGTGAAGCCGAGGAGGGTGAGGGTCCTGCCGGCGCCCGGGATGTTGGAGGTGTAATGCGTGCGCGAGCCCTGGAGTCCGAGGACGACGCCGCGCAGCACGTCGACGGTGAAGGCGCCGCCGAAGGCGACGAGGTCGTCATGGCGCGCGGGCGTGCCGGGGAGGGACACGGTGTAGCCGAGCCTGCCGGTCTCGCCGAAAAGGCTCAGCCGGGAGCGGTTGCCGAGAGCGAAGTGGAGGGAGGCGCCGTGCCGCAGGTCGTCGAAGTAGGAGTAGCCGGGGTCCACCGAGTAGACCAGGTTGCGGTTGGCGTAGACGAAGAGCTCCGCGGAGCGGACGATCTCGTAGGAGACGATGGCGTGGCCGGTGGTCTTGTCGAACTTCACGAAGGCCGAGCCAGGCTTGGGGGCGAGGGAGCGCTGGGCGAGGTCGACGTCGACGCCCAGGCGGCCGCGCTGGCGGCTCACCTCGAGCACCGGCGCGGTGCCCGAGTTGGAACGGTCGACGGCGCCGGGCCGCCGGTCGGTGAAGTTGACGTCCGAGTGCTCGGCGCCGACGCCGATTCGCCAGGTCCCCGGGCGCCAGCGCAGTTCCGCCCGCTCCACCTTCTCGTCGCGGTCGAGCTCGGCGGACAGCGGCACGAGCGGGTTGCTGGCGGCGTTGCCGAGGGCGCGCTGGCGCATCAGCTGGCCCGAGGCGAAGACGGAGAGGGCGCCGGTCAGGCGCAGGTCGGCGCTGCCCTCGGCCTGCTCGGTCCGGCCGCTCACCAGCGTCGGCACCTCGGCGCTGAGCACCTGCTGCTGCGCCGCGCTCCCCGCCTTGGCCGCCACGGTGAGCCGGTTCCAGAAGGCGTCGACGCCGGCGCCGTAGAGACCGCCGAACTGGCGGCGCCCGGTTTCCTTCTGCCACCAGACGTACTCCGGCAGCGCATACCCGGTCCAGGTGACGCTCGAGCCGCTCGGGAGGTAGGCGCGCAGCCCGCCGCCGACCGTGGCGGTGAAGTCGGACGGGGTCGTGCTGACCGCCGCGCCGACGAGGCTCTTCACGTACTCCACGTCCTTGAGCGAGATCTCGGGAGCGAGGCGCAGCGGGCCCAGCTTGAAGCGGGCGGCGGCGGTCTGCTTCGCCAGCTCGGCCTTGCGGTCGGCGGGGCGGCTGTCGGGGCCGCCCGGGGTCGTATACTGCGTGAATTGCGCTTCCGCTGACACGGCGACGAGCAACAGGAGGACACCGCTGACGCATCGGGTGAGCAGTCGCATCGTTTCTCCAGGCAGGCCCGGGGTCACGTCCAAGATCCGGGGGAAAGTCGCGCCATGATACGCCATTCGGGCGCGGCGCTGACCGCGCTGCTCGCCGCCCTGCTGCTGTGGGCGCCGCTGCCCTTCGGCGGCGTCACCACCTGGGGCGAGGCGACGCTGCAGGTCCTGGCGTTCTGCGCTCTCGCCCTGGCGATGGCGGCGATCGAGCGTCCCGCGGACCTGCGCCCGGTGGCGCTGCCGGCGGCGGCGCTCGCCGCGATCGCCCTGCTCGGCCTGCTGCAGGCGCTGCCCTGGCCCGCGGCGGTGGTGTCCCTGCTGTCGCCCGGGCACGCTCGCCTGCACGACCAGGCGGTGGCGCTGGTCGGCGCGGCGGCCGCCGGACCGGCGCGGTTCAGCGTCGCGCCGGCCGCGACGCGCGCCGCCGCCCTCACCTGGGCGTCCACGGCGGCCTGCCTGGTGGCGGGCGCCGCGGCCGGGCGCCGGCGTCACCGCCGCCGCTGGCTGGGAGGGGCGGTCGTGGCCGCCGCCCTGGTCCAGGTCTTCTTCGGCGCCCGCGCCGCCAACGCCGGCGAGCGCACGCTGTGGGGTGTCGAGGTGCCGATCGCCGCCTCGCGCCTGCGCGGCACCTTCTTCAACCCGAACCACCTCGCGGTCTTCCTCGAGATCGCCCTCGCGCTGACCTTCGCCTGGGGATGGTGGTCGGCGCGGCGGGCCCGCGCCCAGCTGGCGCTCGACCGGCGGGTGCTGTCGCTCGCTCCGCCGGCGCTCATCTGGTTGACCCTGTTCGCGGGGCTCACCTTCACCGCCTCGCGCGGCGGGCTGGTCGCGGCGCTGGCCGGCATCGTCGTCCAGGGAGTGCTGCTGGCCACGGTGCAGCGCCGCTGGGCGCCGGCGATGCTGGGGGCGGCGGCCGGCATCGCCGGGATCGCGGCGGCGCTCGCCATGGGCCTGCAGGCGGGGCCGGCGCGGATGCTCGCGACGATGCCCTTCGACGTCAGCCTGGGGGCGCGGCGGCAGGCGTGGTCGGCGACGGTGGCGCTGTGGAAGAGCTTCCCGATCACCGGCACCGGCCTCGGCACCTTCCGCGACGCCTTCACCCTGGAGCAGCCCGCCAGCCTGGACGGCACCTGGTGGCACGCCCACAGCGGCCCGCTCGAGCTGCTGGCGACCACCGGGCTGGCCGGACCGCTGCTGCTCGCCGCCGGGCTCGCCGCGCTGGTGCTGCGCCTGGTCGCGGTGCTGCGCGGGGGGCGGCGGTCGGAGGACCGGGCGGCGGGGCTCGCCGCGCTGGGCGCCCTGGCCGCGGCCGGGGTTCACGAGTGCTTCGACTTCGGCCTGACGATGCCGGCCAACGCCCTCACCCTGGCCGTGCTGGCCGGCGCGGCGTCGTCAGCGCGGCTCGCCTCCACCGCCGGCGCCGACCGCGCCGACCGCAGTCGTGCCCGCGGACCCACCGGCGTCCGCACCGGCCAGGCGGACGGCGCCCGGCAGGACGGCGCCGCCGGCGACGCTCTCGATCTCGAGCAGGTGAAGGCCCGGCGCGATGGGGGTGTGAAGCGCCAGCGCCGTCCCCGCGGCGACCGGGAACGTTCCTAGGATCGACTCGTCGAGGCGGATCTCGGCCGCGGCGCCGTGCGGCGGCGCCTCGTCGATCATCAGCTCCAGCCCCGGCGCCCCGGCCGCCGCCAGCAGCTCGAGCCGCGGCAGGCCGTCGTGGAAATACCAGGCGGTGGCCGGCCAGGCGCGTGCCGCGAGGCGCGCCAGCTCGCGCGCCGCCACCGCCTCGGCCGCGGCGTCTCTCGCCTCCCGCGCCGCCGCGGCGCGCACCTGCCAGTAGCTGGGACGCTCCTGCCACGACCTCGGGACCCAGGCGAGCGCCGCCGCGATCTCCGGCGCATGCCCGGGATCGGCGCGCCCGGCCCGCTCGCCCGGGTGGGCGGGCGCGTTGCGGTCGGCTTGGGCGTAGCGGTCGGCGGGCTCGCCATGGTCGGCGGGCTCGCCGCGGTCGACGTGGTCGCCGTGGTCCGGGCGCTCCGCGCGCTCGCCGTGCTCCCGGGGGTCGCCGCGCTCGGCGAGCAGCTTCGCCTTCAGCAGCCGGTAGCTTGCCCAGTCCTCGCTCCAGTCGGTCGCATAGGTCCGCTCGAGCACCTCGGCCCGCGTCGGGTCGCCGGTGATCAGCGCCGCCATGGCGTCGACGCGCGGGTCGAGGTCGCGGCAGAAGCCGGCCAGGCGCCGCATCGCGCGCGGCGACAGGGGGCAGCGGTCGAGCCGGCACCGCTCGAGGGTCCAGACGAGGTGCTTCTGGAGGAGCTCCGCGGTGTGGCGGTCGACGGAGCCCGGCGGGCAGTCCTCGAGCGCGCGGCCGAGCAGGCCGAGGTAGCGCCGGCCGGGGCGCGCGCCGGTGGCGACGTCGAGGAACGGGCCGCGCGCGTCGCTGCTGGCGCGGCGCTCCTCGGCCGCGGCGAGGCGGCGGGTCAGGCTTGCCTGCAGGGCCAGGTCCCAGCGCTCGCGCGCCGCGCAGAAGCCCTGCCAGTCGGCTTGCCGCGCGTAGATCTGCTGCAGCTGCGCCCAGGCCTCGGGAGTCTGCGGCACGGCGGCGAAAGCCTCTTCGCGGGTCGCCGCCGAGGCCAGCCATGGACCGATGAGGCTGGTGAAGGCCGCCGGGTCGGCGAAGACGGCGCCGAGCAGCCGCCGCTCGCGGTCGCGCTTGGCCGGCGACAGCACCGGCCAGAGCTCGAGGTAGGCGCTGGCGAGCAGGCGCGCGGACTCGCCGCGGCCGGGGGCCAGCGCGATCGCGGTCTCGAGCGGTCTCTCCCAGGCCGGCGCGGCCGTGAACAGCCGCGGATCGCGGGCCTGCGACCAGGACAGGTAGGTGGCGGCGCCCATGACCATCGCCGCCTCCCAGGCCGCCGGCCGCTTGGCGAGGGCGCCGCCGGCCAGGCGCGCGGTGGTGGTGAGGCGGGCGGAGCTCTCGGCGCGCTGGCGGGCCTCCTCGGCCGGCGGCAGGTCGGAGTGGCGGGCCGGATCGAGCTCGGCGGCCAGCGAGGCGCGCGCCGCCCGCAGGTCGACGCGGCCGGGGTCGGGCTCGTGCTCGATCTCGCGCGGCGGCGGCACGCCGCTGCCGGCGAGCCAGGAGGTCATCTCCACCTGACGCGCGGCCAGCGTCCGCTGCCGCACGATCGGCACCATCGCCAGGGCGAGCGCCACCGCCGCGGCCACGAGGCGCGCGGCGGCGGGGAACGAGGCAGGTGCGGCCGGCGGCGGCTCGCCGGGCGCGTGCGGGCTCCGCCGGCGAACCGCGGTGCGCTGGGCGACCGGCACGGGACTGGGCATGTCCTCCGGATGATAGCAGCGGCGGAGGGTGCGAGCGGGGCGGGGCGGGCGGCGGCGCCGGCGCGTTCGCGGGTAGTGGGTCAGTTTCCCCTGCGCCCCCTGGGCGAGGCGCCAAAGCCCTGCTCGCCAACCCTACAGCGCCTCGCCCAAAGGGGCGCAGGGGAAACTGACCCACTGCCCGTTCGCGGGGTCCGGGGGCGCCACCCCTGATCTATGCTGCGACCATGGTGGACACCCCGCGCGGCAGTCCACCGCCGGAGAAGTGCAAGGATCTACCCATGGCCCGCCACGGCGTCCGCTTCCATCCGCCGCCGCTGGCGATGGGGCCGGCGGTCCGCTGGATGCTGCTGCGGGCGTTCGGGCCGGTCGGCGCGGCTGGTCCGGCGAGTGTGGGTGGCCCGGAAGGCGCGGCGGGCCGGGCGGGCGCGGCGGGGATGCCGGTCGAGACTGCGGCGGTCGAGCCGCACGCGGTGCTGGCGCTGTGCCGCCGCTTCGAGGTCTCGGGCCGGGTGGCGGCGCGGCAGGGACGGGCGCGGCTGACGGCCGAGCTGGGCGCCGAGGCGGCGGCGGGGTTCGCGCGCGACCAGGCGGCGGCGGCCGGCGCCGGCCTGCGGGTCGTGGCGCTCGCCGAGCGGATCGCCGCGGCGGCGGCGGCGCTCGGGGTGCGCCCGGTGTTCCTCAAGCTCGCTGCCTTGGAGCTCGCCGGACTGCTCGCGCCGGGCAGCCGCGAGGGCTGCGATCTCGACGTGCTGGTCCCGGCCGGCCGCGCGGCGGAGCTGCAGCAGGCGCTGGCCGGCGCCGGCTTCCGCGCCTCGCCGATGCCGCGGTACGAGCATCAGCTCGCCGCCCTCGAGAGCGCGGAAGGCGTCGTCGAGGTGCACCGCATGCTGCCGGGCGTGCGGGTCGCGGGCAGGCGCTCGGCGACGGCCGAGGATCTCGAGCGCGAGGGGCTGCTGCAACCCCTGCCGGCGCTCGCGGGGCACGCGGCCGCGGCGCCGCTGCCGGCGGTCCTCGCCGCCCACGCGCTGGTGCACGGCATCGCCCAGCACGGCTGGACGCCGCACGCCTACTCGCTGCTCAAGATGGTCGCGGATCTGGTGGACCTGGGCTTCGCCGGTCCGGACGGTCCGGCGCTCGCCGGCCGCGCCGCGCGCTGGATCGGCCGCGACGTCACGGCCGACGAGGTGGAGGCGGCGCGGCGTCTCTGCGCGGCCCTGGCCGCGGGTGCTGCGGGTGCCGTGGGCGCTGCGGGCGCCGCGGGGGCCGCGGGAGCCGCCGGGGGCGCGGGCGCTGCGGGGGCCGCCTGGAGTGCGGGTGAGGGCCTGGCGGGCTGGGAGACGTCGCGGGCGCCGGAGGCGGCGCTGCTGCGGCATGCCCTCGCCGGCCGTCTCGATGCCGGCTACGAGAGGTCCCTGCGGCTAGCGCTGTTCCGCCGCGTGCCGAGCGACGCGCCGGAAGCGGTCCGCCTCGCCCGCGCCGTCGCCGGCACGGTGTGGCTCAGCCGCGCCCAGGTGGATGCCCTCTACGGACCGCCGCGCCGCCGTCTCGGCTACCTCGGCCGCCGGCTGCGGCGCCCGCTCGATCTGCTGGGCCGTCTCGGCCGCTACGGCCTGCACGCCTGGAAGGTGCGCCGCCGGCGCCCGCCCCCGGGAGACGGTCCGCATCGTCGCGGCTGAGCCCGCGGGCCGATCGGCAAGATCGAGCAAGATCGAGGAGTCGAGGCGGCGAAGCGCGGCGAAGCGCGACGAGGCGCGACGAGGCGCCGCCAGCGCGGCGGGTGGGCCGCCGGACCGGCGCCGGCCGAGCTCGAGCTCAGCGCGGCTCGTGCGGCCGGCGGCCGGCGTGGCCGGGGGCCGGGGGCGGGCCGGGGGACTGGGTCGGCGGCTGCGGCCGGAAGAGCGAGGGGGAGGGGGCGAGGCGGCGCTCGAGATCGAGCGCGAGCCCCATGCCGTCGACCAGGGTGAGGAGGCGCTCGGGAGTCATCGGCGGGGTCAGCGCCAGCGGCACGTCGCCGGCACGGCGGTGCTCGAGGTGGACGAGCTGGGCGTCGTCGGCGACCAGCTCGAGGGCTTCTCCCGGGGCGAGGCGCAGGCGCTCGCTCAGCCGGGGGAGCTGCAGCAGCACGGCGGCAAGAGCCTCGCGGGGCATGGCACCACTTCTTCCTGGACGACTTCCGTTGCGGGGATGATAGCGGAAGCCGCGGGCCGCGTCGAGGTGGCGAACCGAGGTGGCGGACGGCGGCTTGTATACTCGGGCGCCGTGCATCGACAGGTGGCATCGAGCGGCCCCCGCGGCGCCAGGTCCGGCACAACTGGCGCCCCCGGCGGTCGATCCGGCAGAAAGGCGGCGGTCCTGGAGGCGGCCAGGTCCGCCGAGCGGCCGCTGGCGGAGCGGCTGGCCTTGCTGGCGCTGTGGCTGCTGGCGGTGGTGCCGCCGCTGTACTTCGCGCCCTCCGCGAAGGACCCCTTCCGGCTTCCCAAGCTGATGCTGGCGGAATGGCTGGCCATCGCCTCGCTGGTGCCGCTGGCCTGGGCCCTGCGGCGCGTCGAGGCGGTGGGCTGGCGCGAGCTCTGGCGGCAGCCGGCGATCCGGGCCGTGCTGCCGCTCGTCGCCGTCGCCACCGCCGGCCTGGCGACCAGCGCTCACCCGCTGCACCTGCGCGAGGGGCTGACCGATCTGTGGATCGGCGCCGCCTGCCTGGTGGGATGGAGCGCGGCGCTGCCGGCCGGCCGGCTTGCGCGCGTGCTCGCCGGGCTGCTCTGGCCCGCCGCCGCGCTGGCGGTGATCGGCATCCTGCAGTTCCACGGGCTGCACCTGCTGGCGGTGGCGCCCGCCCTCGGCGGCGCGCGGTACACGGTCACCTCCACGGCCGGCAACACGGGCGACTTCGCCGCGTTCCTGGTCCTGCCCTGCCTCATCGCGCAGTGGCGGCTGGCGCGCGGCGCGGCGGCCGCTCGCGAAGGGGCCGCGGCGGCGGCCGGCCGCGCCGGGGAGCGGGTGGGTGCCGGCCGCTGGGGCTGGCTGGCGGCGGCTCTCGCGCTCTGCGCCTACGCGATCGCGGTCACCCAGACGCTGGCGGCGCTGGTGGCGCTGTTGCTCGGCAGCTTGACCTTCTGGTTCGGCACGCTGCGGCGCGGCGGCGCCGGCCTGCGGTGGCTCGCCGCCGCCTGCGCCGCGGCCGTCCTCCTCGCGGCGGGCGCGGTGGCCGCGGTGCCCGCGCTGCGCGGCCGGGTGGCGGAGAAGGTGAGCCTGGCGCGGCGGGGAGAGTGGAACCACGTGCTCACCGGGCGCCTGGACGGCTGGCGGACGGCGCTGTGGATGCTCGAGGAGCATCCCTGGACGGGCGTCGGGCAGGGCGCGTTCCGCGCCGAGTTCGTGCCGGCCAAGCTCGCCCTGCTCGACCGCGGGGCGGCCTTCCTCTCCGGCGAGCAGCAGAACTTCGTCAACGCCCACGACGAGCCGCTCGAGGTGGGCGCCGATCTCGGCGTGCCGGGTCTGCTCGCCCTGGCATGGGGGCTGGCGGTGCTGGCGTCGGCGGCACGGCTCCGGATGGTGGCGGGCGCCGCCGGCGATGCGGAGGGCGGAGAGGGGCGGCGCGCGCTCGGCGCCGACGGGGCTTTCGTCGCCGGCGGGCTGGCTGCCCTGGGTGTGCTCTGCCTGGTCGATTTCCCGTTCCGGGTGGCACTGGTGGCCTTCCCGGCGCTGCTCTTCCTCGCCTGGGTCCTGCGCCCGGCCGCCGCGGAGGCTGCCGCATGAAGGGCCGGGTGCTGGTCTGGCCGCTGCTGGCGCTGCTGCTGGCCGGGCTCGCCTGGCAGAGCCTCCGCCTGCGTGACCGGTTGCTCGCCAGCAAGCTCATCAACCAGGTCGAGGCGATTGCCATGGCGGCGGCGAGGTCCGGTCCCGAAGCGGTCGAGCGGGTGCTGCCTTACGACCTGGCGGCCCTGCGGCGCGCCGGGGAAGCGGACCCGGTGGCCGTCGAGGTGCCGCTGTCGCGCGGCTCGCTGTTCCTGCTGGCGCGGCGGCCCGAGGAGGCGATCGCGGCCTACCGTCGCGCCGCCGCGCTCGAGCCGCATCCGGAGATCTTCCTTCATCTCGGGGACGCGCTGCTGGCCGCCGGCCAGCTCGAGGAGGCGCGCCGCAACTACCGGATCGCCCTGCTGCTCGACCCCTGGCTGCGCTCGTCGGTCCCCGCCGGGGTGCTGAAATGAGGCGCGTGACTGGTAGTGGCTCAGCTTCCTCTGCTTCCCTTTGGGCGAGGCACTCGAAGTCCTCCGCCCTCGCCCTCAGTACCCCTCGCCCAAAGGGAAGCAGAGGAAGCTGAGCCACTACCGCATGGCTGGACGCCGATCAGATGGCGCTCCGGAGTGAGAGCGATCTGATAGCATTCGGCGCGGTTTCCCAGCGAGCGCCGCCGCCTGCCTTCTTCGCCATGATGAACGTCCCTGCACATCCGGGTTCGCCGGTGTCCGCCCCGCCGCCGCCGGTGCGGCCGCGCCGCGTCGAAGACGGGCTCGAAGCCCCGGGCGCCCGCGTCGCGGCGGCGTTGCGCGAGCTGGCGCGCGAGCTGCCGCTCGCGGTGACGGTGCGCGGCGAGTGCATGGCTCCCAGGCTGCGCGACGGCGACCAGGTGGCGGTGGCGCCGGCGCGCCGCTACTGGCCGGGAGACATCGTGGCCTTCCACACCCCGCAGGGTCGCCTCGCGTTGCATCGCCTGCTGGGGTACCGCCTGGCGGCGGGGCGGCTGGCGTGCGTGACGCGGGGCGACCGCTGCAGCCTCCCCGACCCGCCGCTCGCGCCCGAGCGGTTGGTCGGCCGCGCCGCGGTGCGCCCGACCCCGCGGGAGCGGGCGAGGGCCGCCCTGGCGCTGCTCGCCCTGGCGTTGCGCGCCGCCGGCCGCCGGCTCAAGCCCAAGCCGTTCGCCGGATGAGCTTCGGCGCCAGGTTCCTGCGTCATCCCGAGCGCTTCCCCGGGCGCCCGGAGGGCGATGCCTGGGGCGAGCGCGAGCTGCGGCTCGACCTCCCCGGCGGCCCCTACCGGCTGCTCGGCCTCTCGGCCGGCCAGGAGGAAGGCATCCTGGCCACCTTCCCGGCCACCCGGGGCCTCTCACCGCGGCCTGGCGCCGCCGCCCCGGTTCCCTCTGATCCTGCCGCGGCGGCACCCACGGGCGCGTCACCTCTCGGCGCGGTGGCAGCAGGCGGAGCCGTGCTCACCGGCGCCGCCGGCGCCGCGAGCGCCGCGGGCGCGGTGGGCGGCGCGCCGATCCCGATCCGGCTGCTGCGCTGCGGCCAGGACGAGTTCCTGCCGGTCGACGTCCGCGGCTGGGACTACGGGCTCGACTTCGACTGGGCGCCTGCGGCGGTGCGGATGGCGGGCCTCGGCCTCCTGGGGCGGCTCGACTGGCGCCCGGGCAGCCTCGGGCTGGCCGGCGCGCTGTGGACCCACGAGGACGGCGGCGCGCGCTTCCCCGGGGTGTTCGAGAACTTCCTCCGCGTGCTGGTGGCCTACCGCCTGCTCGAGCTCGGCGGGGCGGTGCTGCACAGCGCGGGCGTGGTCAAGGACGGCGCGGCGTTCCTCTTCCTGGGGCGCTCGGGCGCCGGCAAGACCACGGCGGCGCGGCTCAGCCTGGCCCGGGGGGCGGAGGTGCTGAGCGACGACCTCAACGCGCTGGTTATCGGCGCCAGTGCCGGCGCCGGCGGCTGTGTCGTGCTCAAGCTGCCGTTCACCGGCGATCTCGGGGAGCGCCGCGCCCCGCGGCCGCCGGTGCCGCTCGGCGGCCTGCTGCGGCTCCTGCAGGACCCCGCCGACGCCATCGCGCCGCTGTCGCGCGCCGAGACGCTGGCCTGCCTGCTCGCCTGCGCCCCCTACGTCAACGTCGATCCCCATCGCCGCGAGCGGCTGGAGCAGGTGCTGCTCGCGCTCACGGCCGCCGCCGCGCCGCGCGCGTTCACGCTGCGGTTCTCTTTGAGCGGCGGCTTCTGGTCTATAATCGATAGAAAATGAATGAGATCGGAGTAGGCAGCGTGCTGGGGCGGCGGGCGGATGTGCGCTTCCGCGTGATCGACGCCGAGGGCGTGGTGGTCCGCCAGAGCGCCGGGGAGGTGCTGGTGCTCAACGATCTCGGCACCCGCATCCTGGCGCTGGCGGACGGCGTGGCGCCGGTCGCGCATTGGATCGACATGCTGCTCGGCGAGTTCGAGGTCGATCGGCCGGTGCTCGAGCACGACGTGCTCGCCTTCGCCGCCGAGCTGGTGGAGCAGGGGCTGCTCGAGCGGCTGCCGGCCGGCGGGCGCCGGCTCGCGGACGAATCGACGGCCGGCGGTCCCGGGAACGCTACATGAGCTTCGAGCGGCTGCTGCTGCGGACGTGGAGCGACAATCGCCTGTTCTCGGCGCTGGTCGAGCTCACCTATCGCTGCAATCTCGATTGCTTCTTCTGTTACAACGACCTGGGGCTGCGCGGCCGGCCGCTGACGGTGGAGCAATATTACGAATTCTTCGCCGATCTGCGCGACCTGCAGGTGCTGAACCTGACGCTCACCGGCGGCGAGCCGCTAGCGCATCCGGATTTCCTGCGGCTGGGCGCGCGGGCGCGCGAGCTCGGCTTCGTGGTGCGCATCAAGTCGAACGGCCACGCGCTGCGCGGCGCCATGGCGCGCCGCATTCGCGACGAGATCGATCCGTTCCTCGTCGAGGTCAGCCTGCACGGCGCGACCGCCGCGGTGCACGACCGCCAGACGCGCGAGCCGGGAAGCTTCGAGCGGCTGCTGGCCAACCTGCGCGAGATGCGCGGCCTGGGGCTGCGGGTGAAGCTCAACAGCACCCTGACCGCCTGGAACGAGCACGAGCTCGAAGCGACGATGGCGCTGGCCGACCGCCTCGAGCTGCCGCTGCAGATCGATCCCGAGGTCTCGCCGCGCGACGACGGCGACCGCGAGCCGCAGTCGATCTCGCCGTCGCGCGCCGGCGTGCGGCGGCTGTTCGAGCTGCTCGCGGAGCGCGCCGCGGTGACGCTGGCGCGGCAGGCGGGGCAGGCGGAGCAGGCCGAGCTTGGCGAACAGGCCGGGCCGGGCGGGCAGGCCGGGCCTGGCGGCGCCCTGCCGGTGCAAGTCCAGCGCCTCGCGGACGACGGGCTGGCCCCGGCCGCCGCCGAGAAGCACTGCGGCGCCGGCTCCTCGGGCATCGCCGTCGACCCTTACGGCAACGTCTATCCCTGCGTGCAGTGGCGGCGGCCGGTGGGGAACCTCCACGAGCAGTCGATCCGCGACATCTGGACACGCTCTTCCGGCCTCGCCGACGTGCGTTCGCTGACGGTCGCGGCGAAGAAGATGGTGGACGGCTTCGGCGCGGCCGGGCAGCTGCTCAACTTCTGCCCCGGCAACGCCGCCGCCTGGAGCGGCGACGCGCTGCAGGTCTATCCGGCGGCCCTGAGCCGCATGGAGATCGCCCAGCAGGCGGGGCAGGCGCAGGTGGGCGGGCAAGACCAGGACGGCCTCGCGAACCGCTCGGCGCCGGCGCCGGCGCCGCCGCCCAGGAAGACGCTGCTCCCGATCCTGCAATCCTGATTCGCGCGCACGACCGTCCTGCCGCGGCGCCACGGTTGGCGGCGCCTCGCCATAGGACGGTCTCGCGACGGACGCTCTCGCGACGGAGGGCCTCGCGACGGACGGTCGAGCGGTGGACGGCCGCGCGACGGACAGCCGCGCGACGGACGGCCGTGAACGCTGCGCGCGAGATGTCGGGTCGGAAGGAGAAGCGGTACGGTCCCGCGCCGCGGGCGCGGCTCCGCGCCAGGAACGATCGGCTACGACGAGATCGGGCCCATCGGGCAGAGGCCCTTATTGGCCTTGGCCGGCGGGTGCGGCGTGCAGACCGCCGCCATCGCTTCGAGCGGCTCACGGAAGAGGATGCGCGGCGCCTCGTAGGGCCGGCGCGCGGGGATGCGCGGCGCCTCGTAGGGCCGGCGCGCGGGCGTCTCGGGCGCCTCCGGCGCTGCCGACATCCGGGCCAGGCCTGGCGTCGCTGGCGTCGCCGGCATCGCAGGCAGGTCCGCCGGCGCCGCCGCACTGGCGCGGTTCGTCGAGTCGTGTTCGCCGGGCGCGCTCGGCATGGTTGGCTTGACTGTCATCTCTCCCTCTCGTTCCGCTCGCGCGTGCCGGCTTCATGCCGGACCGGACGAGCCTGCTGGCGGGGTGGTGCGTTTATATTATAGGCGCTTACGCGGCACAAGCCAGCATTCCTCGTGGTCGGGCGGTCGGGTAGTGGTTCAGATTCCCCCGCGCCCCTTTGGGCGAGGCGCCATAGGGGTTGGCGAGCAAGGCTTTGGCGCCTCGCCCAAAGGGGCGCAGGGGAATCTGAACCACTACCCGCGGTCGTGGGTCCGTGGCCTCTCGCCTCCGCTTGGCGCCTCCCACGCTTCATGCAGGCATGCAACATTGATCATGAGCGTATTCCCTTGATCGCGGCCCCGGTCGCGGCCTTGCCGGCGCCGCTCAGACCCCGCGCGAGGTGAGCACGATCTTGATCGTGCGCAGCAAGATCGACAGGTCGAGCCAGAGCGTCCAGTTGGCCGCGTACGCGAGGTCGTAGCGCAGCTTGTTCTGCGGGCTCGAGTGATATTCGCCGTTGACCTGGGCGAGGCCGGTGACGCCGGGGGCCAGCGAGAAACGTTCCGCGTAGCCCGGGACTTCCCTGAGATAACGCTGCACGAAGCCGGGCCGCTCGGGCCGCGGCCCCACCAGGCTCATGGTGCCCTGCAGCACGTTGAGCAGCTGCGGGATCTCGTCGAGGCGGAAGCGGCGCAGGAAGGCGCCGCACGCGGTGAGGCGCGGATCTCCGGGCTGCGCCAGCACCTCGCCGGAGTCCGCCTCGGCGTCGATGCGCATGGTGCGCAGCTTCCACAGCGTGAACGGACGCTGATCGCGGCCGACCCGCAGCTGGCGGTAGAGGACCGGCCCCGGCGAAGTCAGGCGGACCGCCAGCGCGCAGGCGGCCAGGGCGGGCAGCGTGGCGAGCAGCAGCAGCGTGCCGCCGCCGAGGTCCTGCAGGCGCTTGAGCGGCCAGTTGATGCGCCACTCGGTCTCCCGCATCACCTCGATCAACGGCAGGTCGTGCACCCAGCGGTAGCGCATGCGGCCGATCAAGCTCTCGAACGGCCCGGGCAGCAACAGCACGTTGGTGTGGTCGGGCCGCGTGCCGGCGAGGCGATCGATCAGGCGCGTCTGCCAGGAGTCGCCGCCGTCGGCGAGGATGATGTCGTCGATCGTGCCGTCGGCGAGCAACGCCGGCAGGTCCTCGGAAGCGCCGAGCAGCGGCCCCAGGGCGGGCTCGAGGCGCGCCAGGTCGGCGGGCACCTCCTGGCCGGGCTGCGGCACGAAGCCGGCGACGGCGAGGCCGTGCCAGCGGTGCTGCGCCAGCGTGCGCGCGATCTCCGCCGCCGCCTGGCCGCAGCCGACGATCGCCACCCGCCGCTCGCGGTGCCGCCCGCGACGGTCGACGATGCCGCGCCAGCTGAGCAGCAGCGGCAGGTCGAGCAGCACGTAGAGCAGCAGCACCGAGCGCGGGAAGCTGCGGAAGGTGAAGAAGAAGTAGGCCAGCAGCGCCGCCCCCTGCAGGGCGGCCGCGCCGGCCAGCCGCCGCACCGCCTCGGCCCGGGTGCGCGGCTGCGGGCGATCGTAGAAGCCGAAGAAGTAGAGCGTCGCGAACTGCAGCAGCAGGACCACGCCCCAATCGCGCTCCAGGAACCACAGGCGGTCGCCGGGCAGGAGGCCGGCGGTGAAGGGCAGCGGCAGGTGGATGCGCACCCAGAACGCCGCCGCCAGCGCCGCCACCGCCGCCGCGGCGTCGCCGAGCGCGCGCAGGCCCTTCCGCCATCCGCTCTCCCGCCGCCAGAGATTCACCGGCATCGGCGTCACTCTATCCGAGACCCCGAGACCCCGCCTTGACCCTCCCCTGGGCGCGGAGTAGGCTCCCGGCGTCGCCGTGGCCGGCCCCGGCCCCGGTCCCCTGCGATTCCGATCCATGAAAGTCATCGACCACCTGGCGCAGTCCCAGCGCCCGCTCATCAGCTTCGAGATCATCCCGCCGCTGCGCGGCGGCAACGTCGACTCGCTGCTGGTCTTGATCGACGACCTGGTCAAGTTCCATCCGCCGTTCATCGACATCACCAGCCACGCGGCGGAGGTGATCTACGAGGAGACGCCGAACGGCATCCAGCGCCGGGTCAAGCGCAAGCGCCCGGGCACGCTCGGCGTCTGCGCGCTGCTGCAGAACAAGTACCAGGTCGACGCCGTGCCGCACATCCTCTGCCATGGCTTCACGCGCGAGGAGACCGAGGACTTCCTGATCGAGCTCAAGTACCTGGGCATCGACAACGTGCTGGCGGTGCGCGGCGACGACAGCGGCTACGAGAAGCCGCTGCAGCACGGCCGCAGCGCCAACCGCTATGCCTGCGACCTGGTGGCGCAGATCGCCGCGATGAACCACGGCCGCTACCTCGAGGAGGACCTGCTGGACGCCGAGCCCTCGGACTTCTGCGTCGGCGTCGGCGGCTATCCCGAGAAGCACTTCGAGGCGCCGAACCTGCAGCTCGATGCGCGCCGCGTCAAGGAGAAGGTCGACGCCGGCGCCCATTACGTCGTGACGCAGATGTTCTTCGACAACCGCCATTACTTCCGCTTCGTCGAGCTCTGCCGCGCCATCGGGGTCACCGCGCCGATCATTCCCGGGCTCAAGGTCCTGAGCTCGCAGAAGCAGCTGGCCTCGATCCCGAGCAACTTCCACGTCGAGGTCCCGCCCGAGCTGTCCGACGAGGTGCTGGCGGCCAAGCCGGAGCACGTCCTCGACATCGGCGTCGAGTGGGCCCGGCGCCAGCTCGAGGAGCTGCTGGCGCACGGCGTCCCCACGGCCCACTTCTACGTCATGCAAAGCGCCGTCGCGATCAAGCGCCTGATGGCCAAGATCGATCTCTGAGGACGCCTACGGGGAACCCCCCGGACGGGCCGCGGGCGGCGGATCTCCTTCCGGCCCCTTTGGGCGAGGCGCTTGGGTGGTGGATGGGGGGTGGTGGACTGCGGCGCCTCGCCCAAAGGGGCCGGAAGGAGATCCGCCGCCCGCGGCCCGTCCTCCGCCCCTCCGGCTACGGGATCTCTACGGCCACCCTCTTCTCTGATCGTCCCCGTGCCTTCCTAACGAAGGCGGTCGAGGATCTGCCGGAGGTCGCCGCCGATGCGGTGCAGCTGATCGCGGTGCGCGGCGGCCAGGGGCTCGAGCAACTCGGCGCCGTGCGGGGTGAGGGTGACGAAGACCCGGCGCCGGTCGCCTGGGCCGGGCTGGCGGACCATCAGGCCCTGCGCGACCATGCGGTCGATCAGGCCGACGGCGCTGTGGTGACGGATCTGCAGGCGCTCGGCGAACTCGCTGACGGTGAGCCGGTCGCGGCCGGGGAAGCCGCGGACGGCGATCATCGCCAGGTACTGCTGCGGCGTCACGCCGGCGCGGCGCGCCACCTCCTCGCTGAAACGCAGGAACTGCCGCAGGGAGTAGCGGAACGCCGCCAGCGCCTGGTAGTCCTCGTCGCTCATCCGCGGCGCTTCCCCGTCGTCAGCCCGGCCGCCGGCGCTCATACCGGCAGGAACTCTAGCAGGCGGCGTGCCCGCGCCCGAAGGACCGCGGCGGCCGCCCCGGCGGCGGTGCCCGGGGCCGGGGAGGGAGCGGCTCAGGGGCAGGCGAAGGCCCTGGTGTCCTGGATGGGCTGGAAGGCGGTGTGCGCCGGGTTCGTGTAGACCTGGGTCGTGCCGGTCTGGGTGTCCTGGACGGTGATCGTCACCTGGACGTTGGTGAGGCCGGCGGCGAAGAACCAGAAGTGCCCGCCGAGGCTGCAGCCGTCGAGCATCTTGACCAGGACCTCGACGTTGCCGGCGTCGAAGAACCAGAAGTAGCCGCCATGATGGAGCGGATTCGGATCGAGCGGCACCGCGAAGGCGCTGCTCGGCTTGCCGTTGCCGGTGTCGAAGGTGGCGGTGACCTCGAACCGCCCCAGCAAGCAGAGGGTGAAGCCGTTCGCGGAGCAGCCGAGGGTTCCCGGCCCGAAGAAGACGTTGTCGTAGTTCGCCTGCAGACGGCCGCCGCTCTCGGGCGCCAGCACGGCCCAGAACTCTACAGACTGGGCGAAGGAATTACGGAACGTCGTGGCGGATGCGTTCCAGTTGCCGACGGCGGTGATCTCGGGCGTCTGGACGGCCGGCCCGGCGGGCGGCGGCGGACCCGAGCAGTCCTTGGTCGGGAAGGGAACGACCAGGAAGTAGGCGCCGCCGGAGGCCGTGTTGCCGTCCGGAAGGATGATCTCGCCGCCCAGGACGTAGGTGACTCCGACGGTGACCGGGACGCACTGTTCGACGATGCCGTCCGCGCCGGTGGCCGCCGGGGAGTCGAAGACCCCCTTGGCCGAGCCCGACCTGGGATCGCTGGCGAAATCCACCTTGGGGTCACAGGAACCCTGGCCGAGGACCAGCCAGCCGTCCAGGCCGGTGTCGAACTGAGTGTTCGTCAGGAGATTCTGCGCCGCCACCGGCGCCGCCTGGGCGGCGAGCAGCACGGCCATCGCCGTTGCCGCCGCCAGGTGAGCCGCCACTCTTGCCAGCCGGGAACGTGTGGGCGCCATGGCCTGCTCCTCAGTTCAAGAGCATCATGGTATATCAGCATACGGTGTTCCCACAAGCCCTGGACAGCGGCGCCGCCGGGGGAGCGCTCAGGGGCAGGCGAAGGCGCTGGTGTCCTGGATGGGCTGGAAGGCGGTGTGCGCCGGGTTCGTATAGACCTGGATCGCTCCGGTCTGGGTGTCGGTGACGGTGATCGTCACGTTCACGTTGGTGAGCCCCGCGGCGAAGAACCAGAAGTGCCCGCCGAGGCTGCAGCCGTCGAGGAGCTTGACCAGGACCTCCACGTTGGCGGCGTCGAAGAACCAGAAGTAGCCGCTGCTCTTGCCGAGCGGCACCGCCTGGGCGTTGCTCGGTCCGCCGCCGTGGCCGGTGTCGAAGGTGGCGGCGACGCTGAAGCGCCCTCCCGTCAAGCAGAGCGTGGTCTGGCCGGGGACACAGGGTGCGGCTCCGAGCGCCAGGACCGCGTTGTCGTAGTTCGCCGACAGGCGGCCGCCGGACTCCGACGCCAGCACGGCCGTGAACAGCACGGACTTCGCGAAGGTGTTGTGGAACGTCGCGATGGAGTCGTCCCATGAGCCGACCGCCGTGACCTCGGGGGTCTCGACGATCGGCCCGGGCGGCGGTGGGCCCGAGCAGTCCGCGGTCGGGAAGGGGACCATCAGGTAGAAGGCGCCGCCGGCGGCCGAGTTGTGCTCCGCGACGAAGATCTTGCCGCCGAAATGGTAGGTGGCCCCGACGGTGACCGGGACGCATTGTGCGACGACGCCGTCCACCCCGTTGGCCGTCGGGGCGTCGAACAACCCATTGGCCGAGCCGGAGTTGGGGTTGCCGTCGGCGTCCAGCGTGGGGTCCCAGGACGCCTGGCCGACGATCAGCCAATCGCTCAGGCTGGTCTGGAAGCCAGGGTTGCTCAGGAGGTTCTGCGCCGCCAGGGGCGCCGCCTGAGCGGCGAGCAGCACGGCCGCCGCCACAGCCGCCGCCGCCAGGTGAGCTGTCACGCTTGCACGCCAAGAATGCATGGGCAACATGGCCTGCCCTCCTCGCTTTGATAGGACATCATGGTATATCGGCATACGGCGATTCTGCAAGCCCTCAGGTAAGTCCAGCGTCCCCTCCGTGGCTAGGGAGACGCTTGCAGCTGTCTCGAAATGCTTACGCACGCACACTATATAGAGTATGATTAGTTAATGTCATGCCATGGGTAACGACAGGTGCCGCGGGTTGGAGAGGCGTGCACCGCGATTCTCTTGACAAGGAGCGACCATGAGCTCGTCCACCTCACCCTTGAAGTTCAAGCTCCTCCTCTTCGTCCCCGCCGCGGCCCTCCTCCTGGCGGCTTCGTCTACGGCCATGCCGCCACCCTACTGCGGAGATGGTCTCTGCAATTCCGACGAGGACTGCTCGACCTGTCCCGATGATTGCGGGATCTGCAGCGCCCCCAGCTGCCCGCTCAATGACCCGGACGCCGATTTCTTCGTGCGGCAGCAGTATCTGGACTTCCTGGGACGCCAGCCTTATCCCTTGGAGCTGGCCCAAGGAGTCGCTGCGATCAACTCCTGTTACGACTATGGCGATCTCGCATGCGCAAACACGCAGAAGGTCGCCATGTCCAGAACGATGTGGGAGCACCCCGACTTCCGCCAGCAGTCCCAGACCTTCGGACTTGCCAACGGGAACCCGCCGCCTCAGTACAACAGCTGGGATTTCATCTATCTCTCCTATACTGTCTATCTGCGTCGTGCTCCGGACGCTCCGCCGGACAACGGCTGGGCCGGATTCAACTTCTGGAAGGGAGTGCTGGACAACTGCACGTGCACGCCGGACGAAATCGCCCAGGCTGGAGGTGGCCAATGCCACGCCCAGAATGGAGATACCAGCCAGTGCTATAACGACATCATCAATGCCTTCCTGCAGTCCACAGAGTACCGGGCCAGGTTCGGTTGCTCCTGACGCACGAATTGCCTTGAAGAGCCCGCCGGGCCTCCTGTCCGATCGAGGGTCCTGACCGCGCGCCGAGTCCTGGAGCGATGGGCCCCGGCAGCTCGGTCAGTAGTCCTGCTTGGCATCCTGGACGGTCTGTGGTAGGTTGATTGCGGCATTACGAGCGGTCCGGCGGACGCCGGGCTCGGCAACCTGGGGCGGACACCCAAGGTGCCCTCTCGCATCGCAGGCGATGCCGGCGGTGCGAGGATGCGGTCGCGGCAGCGACAACCAAGTGTCCGGCAGTCGGCGTTGTCCAAGGACCCGTTCTCGTGATGCCCGAGGTGGCAGCGAGGCGGGTTTTTTGTTTGCCCGGGCCCCGCCTGCGCGATGTCCGGGCCAGACCGACTGGAGAGACGAGTTGACCGACAGAACCTTCGACGTTCCCCTGCCGCCGCGTCCCGCCGACCTCGAGGAGCGCACGGCGGCGCTCGCGGCGGCGCTGGCCGAGCGGGTGCTGGTGCTGGACGGCGCCACCGGCACCGCCTTGCAGGGCTTCGCGCTCGACGCCGCCGACTTCGGCGGGCCGGAGCTCGAAGGGTGCAACGAGAACCTCTGCGCCACCCGGCCGGACGTGGTGGACGCGGTGCACGAGAGCTACCTCGGCGCCGGCTGCGACGTCGTCGAGACCAACTCCTTCGGCGGCACGCCGCTGGTGCTCACCGAGTACGGCCTCGCCGACCGGGCCTTCGAGCTGAACGCCGCCGCGGCCCGGCTCGCCCGCGCCGCCTGCGCCCGGCACGACCGCTCCGACGCTGGCGGCGGCCCCGGCGGCCCGGGCGGTCAGGGCGGCAAGTCCGGGCCCGGCGCCCCCTCCGGCCCGGGCTCCGGCGGCCCCATCGCGGGCGCCCCCTCCGGCCCCGCCCCGCGGCACTTCGTCTGCGGCTCGATGGGTCCGACCACGAAGGCGATCTCGGTGACCGGCGGCGTGACCTTCGCCGAGCTCCAGGAGAACTTCCGCGTGCAGGCGCTCGGGCTGATGGCCGGCGGCGCCGACTACCTGCTGCTCGAGACCGCCCAGGACACCCGCAACATCAAGGCCGGCCTGATCGGCATCGAGCGCGCCGGCGAGCAGGCCGGCTGGCGGCTGCCGGTGGCGGTGTCGGCGACCATCGAGCCGACCGGCACCATGCTCGGCGGCCAGGACGCGGAGGCGCTGGCGGTGGCGCTGCTGCACGCCGACCTGCTCTACCTCGGGCTCAACTGCGCCACCGGCCCCGAGCTGATGGCCGACCACGTGCGCACGCTGTCCGAGCTGGCGCGCACGCGGGTCGCGGTGGTGCCGAACGCCGGGCTGCCGAACGAGGACGGGCGCTACGAGGAGACGCCCGAGGACTTCGCGCGCGTCATCGGGCGCTTCCTCGACGCCGGCTGGGTCAACCTGGTGGGCGGCTGCTGCGGCACGACGCCGGCGCACGTCGCGGCGCTGGTCGCCGCCGCCGCCGGCCGGCCGCCGCGCCGCGTGCAGCGCCACCACCGCAGCCTGATCTCGGGCCTCGAGGCGGTCGAGCTCGATCCCTCCAACCGGCCGCTGCTGGTGGGCGAGCGCACCAACGTGCTCGGCAGCCGCAAGTTCAAGCGCCTCATCCAGGAGGGCGCGCACGAGGCGGCGGCGGAGGTGGGGCGGGCGCAGGTGCGCGCCTCGGCGCAGGTGCTGGACGTCTGTCTGCAGGACCCCGACCGCGACGAGATGGCGGACATGGAGGGCTTCCTCGACCGGCTGGTGCGGCTGGTCAAGGTGCCGCTGATGATCGACTCGACCGACGCCGCGGTGATGGAGCGCGCGCTGACCTACTGCCAGGGCAAGGCGGTGCTGAACTCGATCAACCTCGAGGACGGCCGGGTGCGCTTCGAGCGGGTGGTGCCGCTGGCGCGGCGCTACGGCGCGGCGGTGGTGGTGGGGCTGATCGACGAGAAGGGCATGGCGGTCACCGTCGAGCGCAAGCTCGAGGTCGCCCGCCGCAGCTACCAGATCCTGGTCGAGGAGATGGGGGTGCAGCCCGAGGACATCTGGTGGGACGCCCTGGTCTTCCCCTGCGGCACCGGCGACCAGGCCTACCTGGGATCGGCGGCGCAGACCATCGAGGGCGTGCGCGGCGTCAAGGAGCTGTTCCCCGACACCAAGACCATCCTCGGCGTCTCCAACGTCAGCTTCGGCCTGCCGGCGGCCGGCCGCGAGGTGCTCAACTCGGTCTTCCTCTATCACTGCACCAAGGCCGGGTTGGACGCGGCGATCGTCAACACCGAGGGGCTGGCCCGCTACGCCGACATCCCGGAGGCGGAGCGCGCCCTTGCCGAGGAGCTGATCTTCCTGCCGATCGGCGACGTCGAGTCGGGCGGCAAGGCGGTGGAGGCGTTCACCGCCTGGTTCCGCGGCCGCGGCGCCGGGGCCGGCGGCGGCGGCGGTCGACCGCCGCGGGCCGATCTGCCGGTCGCCGAGCGCCTCGCGCGGGCGGTGGTCGAGGGCTCGAAGGAAGGGCTCGAGGCGGACCTCGACACTGTGCTGGCGGACGCCGCCTACCCGACGCCGCTCGACATCGTCAACGGCCCGCTGATGCAGGGCATGGCCGAGGTCGGCAGGCTGTTCAACGACAACCAGCTGATCGTCGCCGAGGTGCTGCAGAGCGCCGAGGTGATGAAGGCGGCGGTGTCGTACCTCGAGCCGCACATGGAGAAGGCCGGCGGTGCCGGCGGCAATGGCGGCAACGGCCGCGGCAAGGTGCTGCTCGCGACGGTCAAGGGGGACGTGCACGACATCGGCAAGAACCTGGTCGACATCGTGCTCTCGAACAACGGCTTCAAGGTCGTCAACCTGGGCATCAAGGTGCCGTCCGAGCGGCTGATCCAGGCGGTGCGCGAGCACCAGCCGGACGTCATCGGGCTGTCGGGGCTGCTGGTCAAGAGCGCGCAGCAGATGGTGGTGACGGCGGGCGACCTGGCGGCGGTGGGGATCGCGACGCCGCTGCTGGTCGGCGGCGCGGCGCTCACCCGGCGCTTCACCCACCGCAAGATCGCTCCCGCCTACGGGGCGGCGCTCTGCACCTACGCCAAGGACGCGATGCACGGCCTGTCGCTGGTCGAGCGGCTGACCGACCCGCGGCAGCGGCCGCGCCTCGCCGAGGAGGTCTCGGCGCTGCTGCGCGCCGACGCCCCGCCGGAGAGCGCCGAGGGCGCCGAGGGCGGCGCCGGCGCCGCGGCCGGAGCGGCGGCGGGCGGGCCCGCGGCGCTGGCACGCGACGCGGTGCGCCGCGACCTGCCGCCGCCGCCCCCCCCGGACCTCGACCGCCACGTCGCCGAGCTCGACCTCGACCAGGTCTGGAAGTACCTGAACCCGCAGATGGTCTACGGCAAGCATCTCGGGCTCAAGGGCGCGGTGCGCCAGCTCGACGAGCAGGGCGATCCGAAGCTGCGCAAGCTCCAGGCGGTGATCGCCGAGCTGCAGGACGAGGCGCGCGGCGGGGCGCTGGCGGCGCGGGCGGTCTGGCGCTTCTTCCCCGCGGCGGCGGCGGGCGACCGCGTCACGCTGACCGATCCCGAGAGCGGGCGGCCGGCGGCGGTCTGGGACTTCCCGCGCCAGGGGCGCGAGGGCGGGCTGTGCCTGGCCGACTACGTGCTCCCCGGCGATCACCTGGCGCTCTTCGTGACCACCGCTGGCGCCGGCGTGCGCGAGCGGGTGGAGGAGTGGAAGCGCCGCGGCGATTACCTGAAGAGCCATGCTTTCGCCGCGCTCGCGCTGGAGACCGCGGAGGCCGCGGCCGAGTACCTGCACGCCTGCCTGCGGCGCCGCTGGGGCTTCCCGGATCCGCCGGAGATGACGCTGCAGGAGACGCTCGCCGCGCGCTACCGCGGCAAGCGCTACAGCTTCGGCTACCCGGCCTGCCCGGACCTCGCCTTCCAGCGCCAGCTCTTCGCGGTCCTGAGCCCCGAGGAGATCGGCGTCGAGCTGACCGAGGGCGACATGATGGACCCCGAGGCGAGCGTCTCGGCGCTGGTGCTGCATCACCCGGACGCGCGGTACTTCGGGGTGTAGGGACCCGTCTGCCACCGCCGCGGCCCCCCAAGCCAATTGCTGCGCGGCATGCGGCGAGGCTGAGCCGCGCGCAATGAACCGAGTGGCGGCTCGCCGGGACGAAGGTGCAAGACTGTGGAGCGTCGATAGGAGATGGGCGCGGTGATCGACGGATACGTGCACGGCTACCATCGGCGCGAGCACGAGCGGCTGGAGGATCAGGCCGGGGCGCTGGTCGATCTTCTGCACCACGACACGTCCTACCCGGCTGGAAGCCTGGTCCTCGAGGTGGGGTGCGGGGTGGGAGCGCAGACGGTGACCCTGGCGCGACGCAGCCCCGAGGCGCGGTTCACGTCGGTGGACGTCTCCGCGCGCTCGCTCGCGGAGGCCAGGCGGCGGACGGAGGCGCTGGGGCTCGAGAACGTGCGGTTCCAGGAGGCGGACGTCTTCGCCTTGCCCTTCGCCGCCGAATCCTTCGACCACGTCTTCGTCTGCTTCGTGCTGGAGCACCTGTCGCGGCCCGTCGAGGCGCTGGCGATCCTCAAGCGGCTGCTCCGGTCCGGCGGCACCCTGACGGTCATCGAGGGTGACCACGGGTCGGCCTGCTTCCATCCCGACAGCAGGGCGGCCCGGATGGCCATCCGCTGCCAGGTCGAGCTGCAGCGGCGGGCCGGCGGCAACGCGTTGATCGGCCGGCAGCTCTATCCGCTCATGCTCGCGGCGGGCCTGGACGCGGTGCGCGTGGCTCCGCGCATGGTGTACGTGGATGCGAGCCGTCCCGACCTCGTCGACAGCGTCACCAGGAAGACGTTCACCGCGATGATCGAGGGCGTCCGCGATGCCGCGATCGCGGCCGGGCTCTCCGATGCCGAAGCGTTCGACGCGGGCGTGCGCGACCTCTATCGCACGACCGAGGCGGACGGGGTCTTCTGTTACACGTTCTTCAAGGGAGTGGGGGCGAAGCGGCGAGCCGCATGACCAGCGAGCCCGGGGCCGGCGGTGTGGCTGTCGCGCTCGAATCCGCCGCCGCCGCGGGCTCGTATCAAGATGGAGGACGGGCGCTCGCGGCACGCGCGGCTCGCTCTCGACTTCCAGGGGAGATCACGATGCATGGCAACATGAAGACCACTCTCGCGGCCCTGACTCTTGGGGCCTTCACTCTCGCGACCCTCGCGGCCTGCCAGCTGCGGGCCGACGCCATCGACAAGGTGATTCCCGCTCCGGCGCTCGACACGCCGGCCGCCGAGGCGACCGGGCCGCAGACGGCGGTGCTCGCCGGGGGCTGCTTCTGGGGCGTGCAGGGGATGTTCGAGCACGTGCAGGGGGTGACCAGGGTGGTCGCCGGCTACTCGGGCGGCAGCAAGGAGACCGCGCACTACCAGATGGTGGGGACGGAGAGGACCGGCCACGCCGAGTCGGTGGAGATCACCTTCGACCCGAAGCGGATCTCCTACGGGCAGCTGCTGCGACTCTACTTCGCTATCGCTCACGACCCGACGGAGCTCAACCGGCAGGGTCCCGACTCGGGCCCCAGCTACCGCTCGGAGATCTTCTTCAACTCCCCGACCCAGGAGCGCATCGCCAGGGCCTACGTGGAGCAGCTGACCAAGGCCAACGTCTTCGGCGCGCCCATCGTCACCCGCGTCGAGCCGTTGAAGGGTTTCTATCCGGCGGAGGACTACCACCAGGATTTCCTGATTCACAATCCCACCTACCCGTACATCGTGCGCAACGACCTCCCGAAGATCGCCGCCCTGAAGCGCGTCTTCCCGGACCTCTATCGCGACGCCCCGGTCGTGCTGGCCGGCGCCCGCTGAGGGCGGGAGGGTAAGCGCCGCGGCAGCGCGCCGCGCCGCCATCGCGGGCGGGCGCGCTGCCGGGTCGCTTCAGCCGGCGTCCATGAATTTGCCGGGGGTCGCGTCGAACAGCGCCTTGTGATCGGTCGTGCAGAAGTAGTAGGTCTTGCCTTGGTAGAGGGACTTCGGGGCGCTCTTCGGATCGACGTCCATGGTGCAGACGGGGCAGAGGGGGTGGGCGTCGGTCGAGACGCGGGCGACGGCGTAGGCGGCGTTCGCGTTCGGGTTCAGCCAGCCCTGTCCCTGGTACTCCATCTGGTCGGCGGTCTGCATGGCGACGTCGCGGCCGTAGTAGCGCTCGACGACGCGGAGGGCGAGGTCGATGCCGGAGGAGAGGCCGCCCGCGGAGGCGAGGTTGCCCTCCTCGACGAATCGAGCGCCCCGGCGCAGGCGGACGTCCGGGAACTGCATGGCGAAGACCTTGTAGGCGCCGTGATGGGTGGTGGCCGACTTGCCGGCCAGCAGGCCGGTCCTGGCCAGCAGCATGGCGCCGGTGCAGACGGACATGGTGAGGTCGGCGCTCTTGGACGCCCGGCGGACCCACTGCAGCATGGCCTCGCTGCGCCCGCTCTGCGCCGGGATGACGATGACCTTCGGCGCCGGCGCGGACTCCAGCGTGTAGTCGGGGACGATGGTCAGTCCCGCGCTGGCCCGGATCGGCCGCGTCGTCTCGGCGACGGTGTAGAGGCGGAAGGGCTCCTCCTCGCGGCCGGGGACGGTGACGTCCTGGAAGACTTCCCACGGCCCGCAGAAGTCGATGACCACCGCGCCTTCCGACAGCAGGAAGGCGACGGGAATGCTGCCGTGGGCGGGAGGCGTGAGGGGATTCGGCCGGGCTTCCGGGTGCTTGCCCTTGGCATGGGCCGCGTCGGCCGCGGCGGCGGGCGCGGCGGCGGCGCCGGCGCTCGCGAGGAGCTTGCCGGCCGCCGCGAAGGGCGTGGCGGCCAGAACGCCCAGGGCGGCGGCGCCTTGCAGCAACTCTCTTCTCTTCATGTTCATGGCGGGTCCTTTCGATCGGTGATGACGGGCTGGATGTCTTCGTGATCCTCGCCGGCGGGCTACAGGCTGCGCAGCGCCAGCGACGGCTGCACCGCGGTCGCCCGGCGGGCCGGCACCAGGCAGGCGAGCGCGGCGACGGCGACCAGCAGCAGGGCGACGGCGAGATAGGTGACGGGGTCGGTCGGCGGCACGCCGAAGAGGAGGCGCGCGACGACGTGGGCCAGCAGCAGCGCCGCCGCGGCGCCCACCAGGAGACCGGCGCCGACCGCCGCCAGCCCCTCGCGTAGGACGGCGGCCAGGATGGCGCCGCGGTCGGCGCCGAGCGCCATGCGGATGCCGATCTCGCGGGTGCGCCGGACGACGCCGAAGGCGACCACGCCGCCCAGGCCGATCACCGTCACGGCGAGCGCCAGGGCGGCGAAGGCACAGAGCAGGATCGTGGTCAGCCGCGGCGCCGCGAGGGATGCCGAGCGGGCGGTCGCCAGGGTCTGGACCCGGCCCACCGGCTGGCGCCGGTCGACGTCGCGCACGATGCCGCGCACCGCGGCGGCCAGCTCGGCGGGCTCGCGCCGCGAGCGCAGCAGCAGGCTGCCGGCGATGGCCGGGTTCTGATCGAGCGTCACCCAGAGCGCGCCGCCGGGGTCCTGGTCGAGGGCCAGGTCGCGCACGTCGGCGATCACCCCGACGACGGTGTGCCAGACCGGCGCCTGCCGCGTGCCGAGCGCCACGCGCCGGCCGACCGGGTCCTCCGCCCCGAACAGGCGGCTCGCCAGGACGTGGCCGAGCACGGCGACGGGCGGCGCGCCGTCCCGGTCGGCGTCCTCGAAGCCGCGCCCGCGCTCGATGCGGATGCCCAGGGCCTTGAAGACTTCGGCGGACCCGATGCGGAAGCCGGCCTGGGGAAGATCCGGGTCGGCGACGTCGCGCCCCTCGACGCGGACGCCGACGGTGCTGCGCCCGAACCCGTCCAGCGGGTAGCTCGAGGAGTAGGCGACGGTCGCGACGCCGGGCAGGGCGCGGGCCTTCTCGAGCAGCGCGCGGTGGAAGAGGTGGCGCTGCTCTGGGGTCTGGTAGTGCGCCCAGTCGAGGTCGATCTTCAGGGCGAGGACGTTCTCCGGATCGAAGCCGGCGTCGACCGCCTGCAGCTTCCAGATGCTGCGCAGGGTGAGGCCGGCGCTGACCAGGAGCAGGAACGACACCGCGACCTGGACGCCGGCGAGGACGGCGCGCAGGCGCACGCTGCCGGCGTGCCCCGGCCCGCCGCTGCCGCCGCTGCCGCCCCGGCCGCCGGCATTCATGGTGCCGGCGATGCCGCGACTGGCGGTGAGCGCCGGCAGGGTGCCGGAGAGCAGGCCGGCGACGAGCGCGACGGCGACGGTGAAGGCAAGCACCTGGCCGTCGAGCGCGATGTCGCCGGTGCGGGCGGTGAAGCGCGCCGCGAAGGCGACCAGGGCGCGGAGCAGCGCGGCGGCGACGCCGACGCCGAGGGCCGCGCCGAGCAGCGCCAGGATCACGCTCTCGGTGAGCAGCTGGCGCAGCAGCCGGCCGCGGCCGGCGCCCAGCGCGGCGCGCAGCCCCATCTCCTCGCCGCGGACGTTCAGGCGCGCGAGCTCGAGGTTGGCGACGTTGGCGCAGACGATGAGCAGCACGAGCAGGACGGTCGCAAAGAGCAGCAGCAGCGTCGGGCGGGCGCGCGCGGTGAGCTCGGTCAAGAGTGGGACCGCGTCGATCCGCAAGGCCCGGGCCGGGTAGTCGCCCGGATACTCGGCGGCGAGGGCGCGGGCGATCGTGGCGAGGTCGCGCCGCGCCCCGGCGAGGGTCGAGCCGGGCCGCAGGCGGCCGAAGACGTTGAAGCCGCGGGCCCGGCGGGTGGCGATCTGCACCGGATCGGCGCGGAAGGGGCACGCCGAGGTCGGCATCCAGACGTCGTTGTCGTCGGGATACTGCGGCACCGCGGGGAGGACGCCGATCACCCGGTGCGGATGGTCGTTCATCTCCAGGGTCTTGCCGACGACCGCCGGATCGCCGCCCCAGGAGCGCAGCCAGTAGGCATGGCTGAAGACCAGCACCGGCTGGGCGCCGGGCCTGTCGTCCTCGGGCGAGAAGGTGCGGCCGAGGATCGCCCGGGTGCCGAGCACCTCGAAGAAGTTGGCCGAGACGACGCCGGTCTGCACGCGCTCGGGCTCGGCGCGGCCGAGCAGGTTGAACCACATCGAGTGGTACTCGGCGAGGCCGGCGAAGGAATGGTTCCGCCGGCGCAGGTCCTCGATGTCCGGCACCGAGAAGAATAGATCCGCGTCGGGGGCAAGCGGCTGGTGCTGGTGGAGCACCACCAGCCGGCCGGGCTGCCGGTACGGCAGCTCGCGCAGCAGGACGCCGCGCACGACGCTGAAGATGGCTGTGTTGGCGCCGATGCCGAGGGCAAGGGCCGCCGCCACCGCGCCGGCGTAGCCCGGGTTCCGGCGCAGCAGGCGGAGGGCGAAGCGCACGTCCTGGCCCAGCGCCTCGAGCCGCCGGTAGCCGCGCGCCGAGCGCGCCGCTTCCTTGGTCGCCTCGAGCCCGCCCAGCTTCAGCGTGGCGCGGCGCGCCGCCTCCTCGGGGGAGGCCCCCCGGCGCAGCTGCGCCGCGGTCTCCATGGCGAGATGGAAGCGCAGCTCCTCGTCGAGCTCGGCCTCCAGGCGGCGGCGCTGGAAGAGGCCGCGGACGGCGGCGAGCGCGCGGCGGATGGCGGACATGGCCGGTTCTCGCACGGTCGTCACGCCGTCCGCAGCACGCGGGCAACGGCTTCCACGAAGCGCTCCCAGCTCTCCGTCTCGCGCTCGAGCCGGTGCCTGCCGGCCCGCGTCAGGCGGTAGAACTTGGCGCGGCGGTTGTTCTCGGAGAGCCCCCACTCGGCGGCGATCGCACCCTGCTCCTCGAGGCGGTAGAGCGCGGGATAGAGCGAGCCCTGGGTCACCGACAGGACGTCGCGCGAGATCTGCTCGATGCGCTGCGCGATGCCCCAGCCGTGCTGCGGCTCGATCGCCAGCGTGCGCAGGATCAACAGGTCGAGGGTGCCTTGCAGCAGGTCTTCCTTCCCGGTCGCCGTGGACATCCTTGTCGCCTCCTCCCCTAGACAATCGACAAGGGGATCATGCGCCCGCTCTTGTCGATTGTCAAGGGGAGGTACGCGGAGGCGGCGTGGAAGGTTTCAGGGCGCGGCGCGGTGCAAGACGACGAGCAGATCCCAGCAGGCGTGCGCGAGGATCACCGGCAGGATGCGGCGGAAGCGCGCGTAGAAGCAGGCGTAGAGCAGGAAGCCCGCGCCGGCGGCCAGGGCGTTCGGAGCGCCCTGGTAGAGGTGATAAGCGGTCTGCAAGCCGACGCTGGCGGCGACGGCGAGCGCGGCGCTGCCGGTCAGCTCCTCGATCTCGGTCATGGCGAAGGCGCGGACGATCAGCTCTTCGTCGACGGGATCGACGATGGCGTAGAGCGCGTAGGCCGCGATCGCCGCCACGCCCGGGATGGGCGCGCGGAAAGGGGCGAAGGCGGCCGGGTGTCCGGTAGCCACGAGCGTGAGCCAGTTGACCGCATTGTGGGCGACGGCATGGACCAGAACGAAGGCGAAGTACAGCAGGCCCGCGGCGGGCAGGTCGATCCAGCGGAACGTCAGCCCGAGGTCGCGGAAGGTCTGGCCGCGACGGAAGAGGACGTAGGCCAGGAGGCCGAGCTCGAGCACCTGCCGCAGGATGGCGTTGACGAGGCTGTGAACGGGAGCCGTGTTCAGAAAGATGTTGCCGGTCCACCAGGCCCAGAGCGACGTGAGCAGCGTCGGCCCGAAGGCGACGAGCAGGACCAGTGCCAGCTCGCAGATGCGCAACCGGCGCGGGGACATCGCCCAGCGCGGCCGCGGCATGCTCGGGTAGGGGTCCGAGTCGCGGTCGTCCGCGTCCTCTTCCTCTTCCTCTCCGACGGACGCGCCGGGCTGCTCGTCGTCGTCTCGGAGCTCGTCGGGACCTGGCGGTCCCTCCCCCGCGGCCGCCTCACCGGGATCGAGGCCGGGATCGACGCCGAGATCTAGCCGTCTCCCCACTCCTCTTCCTCTTCGTCGCTCCCTTCCGCGGGCTGGTCCAGCTTCGCCTGGTGCAGGAGCTCCACGGCCTCTTGCCGGCGCTCGCCGGGCACCAGGATCTCCATCGGGCCGGCGATCAGGCTGAAGCCGGTGCCCAGCCTGCCCACGCCGAACAGGTCCTGCAACCCCTCGTTGCGGGTGAAGCAGGGGATGCCGGCCTCCTCGAGCAGCGACTTCGCCGTCACCAGGACGACCGGATCGGCGGTGTCGAAGACGGTCTCGAGGTCGCGGACCGCGACATGCTCGGCCGGCGGCAAGGGGAGGGCCTCGACGAGGTCCACGCCGCAATCGTCGCAGCGGGTGAAGCCCTCGCGGTACTCGTCGCCGCAGGAGGGGCAGAACATGAGGCGGTTCCTCCATCCGGCCGTGGCGGCCGGGTCGAGAGGCGATTCGTCAGTGCTTTCGGCATTTATATCATTGACGCGTGCTTGGCAGGCGGGGCGGCAAGGGTCTGCTGGCCCACCGATTTGACCGGCACACCGCGGATCTCGGCGTTGCGGTGCGCCTCGAGCAGCGCCTTGGCATCGGCTTGGTCCGTCTTGTTCCCGCGCACGTAGGGGCGGACCTGATGCGGCGGCAACAGCAGGACCCGATGGCCGAGAGCCTGCAGCTGCCGCGCCCAGAAGTGCGAGCTGCCACAGGCCTCGAGCAGCACCAGCGCCGGCTGCCTCTCGCCGAAGAAACGCAAGAACTGGCTGCGCGTCAGCCGACGCGCCTCGGCCACCTGGCCGGGCCGGTGGGACACTGCGATCTGGAACACGTTCTTTGCCAGGTCAACAGCGATGGTCGTAGACTCCATGACGGACTCCTCCTTTCGGGTCACACCGGCGACTCTGGCACACCGATGCCGTTCGCAGTCGCAGGAGGAGTCCATTCCATCCACTACCTGGCAGGCGGCCCGGGTGACGCGAGACTGATAGGATGACGGGCCGGGTAGGAAGACGCCATCGCGATGAGACCAGGTTGCATAGGGAAGGCGATCCTGGCCGGGGTGCTGGCTTGGCCGGCGATGCCGGCGGGCTGCCTTGCGGCGGTCGGAGCGTCGCCGCGGGGCGCCGGGGCGCCGGCGCCGCCGGCGGCCACGGAGGTCTGGCTGGCTCCCGGCGGCACGACCGGCGGCACGACCGGAGGTCGAGCGGCGCCGGGGCGAGATGACGCCGCGGTGCGCGAGGCGCGGCTGCTGGTGACGGCGGCGGCGGACGAGCTGGACGCCTTGGCGGCGGCGGCGCGGGGCGAGGCGCCGCGGGGAGGACCTGGCCGGCAGCCGGCCTTCTGGTCCGCCGCCGGCGCCCTGCAGCGGGCGCTGGCCGATCTCGACGGCGCGCTGGCGGCCGGCGATCCTGCCTGCTACTCGATCCTCGGCGAGGCGCAGCGGTCGCTGGCGGCGGTCGAGGTGGCGTTCCGCCGGGCCGGGACGTCGCGGGAGACGCGGCGGGCGGCGGAGGTGGGTGCGTCGAGCTCCGCGGCGAGCGACGAGACCGCCCGCCACATGGCCGCTCTCGCCGCGGCGATCGGGCGGCTGGGAGCCTACGGCCGCGAGGCCGTCGCGGCGGCACGGCGGGGCGGCGGGTTGAGCGTGGCGCAAGCGCTGCAGTCGCAGGACATGGCGCGGGCGGCGCGGAGCTGGCGGGCGGCGCTGCCGGCGCTGGCGGCGGCGGCGCGGCAGCGGGGCGACGCCGCCCTGCGGGGCGAGCTGGCGAAGCTCGACGCGCTGTTGCAACAGGTGGCCGCGGCACAGAGGCTGACGCTCGCCGCCTACCTGGCGGCGGTGAGCGCCAGCAACCAGGCGCTGGCGCTGTGGGCCGCCAACGCCGCCTATCTCGACCCCGGCGAGCAGCAGGCCTCGCAGCAGGCCGACGCGGCCGCATCGGATCTCACCACCGCGGCGGAGACCGGCTTCGTCTTCAGCGCCGATCTCAGCGGCGGCACCGCCTGGACGTACGCCGAGGGTCCCCCCGCGGGCGACCCGGGGGCCGCGGCCGGCGATGCCGGGGCGCCCGGCGACTGGAGCGGCGGCGGGTCCGGCGAGTCAGGCGGCGGCGGGCCAGGCGACGGGGCTGGCGCTGCGGATGACGCGGGTGGGCGGGCCGGCGAGATGAGCGGCGGTTCCGGCGATGCGGGTGGCGGGTCCGGCGACGCGGGCGGTTCCGGCGGCGCGGGCGGCGGTTCCAGCAACGCGGGCGGTTCCGGCGGCGAGTGGACGGGCCTTCCGGGGGAGCCATCCGCCGGCGTCGCGGGTGCCGGGGTCCCGGGTGCCGGCGCCGCCCCGCGATGGTTGGTCGTCCACGGCGGCCCCGACGCGAGCTGGCAGCCCGAGGCCGCGTCTGCCGCTTCCGCCGAGGGTTTCCCGAGAGTCGCGATGCAGCTGGGCAACGCGGAGGACGCGGAGGACGGGGAGCTCTCGCCGGGCGAGTGGGCGGCGGGCGCCGGCGACGATGCCGAGTCGGATGCCTCGTCGCCGCTCGACTGGGAGGAGCTCTGCCGCCCATGGCGGCCCGATGCCGGCTCCCGCGGCGTCTGCCCCCTGCCGCCCCTCGCGTCCCTGCCATCCCGGCCGCTCGCTCCGGCGCCGCCGGCGCTCCAGCGGTGAGCTAAGATCCGGGCACCCCGGAGTGGAGGTCGCGGGTCCGCCGAGGCACGGAAGTGCGCGGCCGGTCCGTCGAGCACCTCTCGGCCCAACGGAGGCACGAGGCGACGGACCCGCGATCTGGACTGGCGCGGGCTGGACAGGAGGTCGGGCGAGGCATGGGGATCTTGAGCGGCACGGTCAGCGTGACGCGGTACAACGTGGCGGTGCCGGTCGATGGGCCCGACTTCGAGCGGGCGGCGTTCCACGAGATCGAGCCCGGGTCGGAGGTGCGCGAGCGCGCCGGGTTCGTGCCCTACGAGCTCGACGCTCCCTACGAGGTGGGCAAGGGACGCTACGCCTTCCGGGTGCGCATCGACCGGCTGCGTCCCGACGCCACCGCGCTGCGCGAGCGGGTGCGCGAGCTGGTCAAGGCCGAGATGGAGGCCACCGGCGCACCTTTCGTCGGCGCCAAGGGGCGGCGGCGGCTGCGCGAGCTGGCCGAGCAGGAGCTGCTGCGCCGCCAGGTCCCGCGCACCACCATCGTCGAGTGCTGCATCGACGGCGGCCTGCTCTACGTCGGCAGCACCGCCAAGAGCTGGCTGGGCATGGTGCAGACGCTGCTGCGCCAGGCCGGGGTGGCGGCGGAGCTGAAAGCGCCGTGGCTCGACGAGGCGCCCGAGGCCGACGAGGCGAGCGACGTGGTGATCCCGTCCGAGCCGGGCGAGTCGGTGCTCGGCTGCCGCTTCCTGAAGGCGCTGCTCGACGAGCCCGAGGTGATGGTCGAGCCCGAGAAGGGCAACGTGCGGCTCGCCACCCGCGAGGCGCGGATCACGCTCACCGGCGGCGTGCTGCGCGAGCTCTTCCGCTATCTCGAGGAGGGCGCCGAGATCCTCTCGGCGAAGCTGCTGCTGGGGCCGACGGCGCTGCGCTTCGACGCCCTCTCCTACCGCCTGCAGAGCGTCAAGCTCGAGCCGGTCCGCGCCGAGCACTGGACCCTCGAGCTCGACCAGCGCCTCGAGCAGCTCGCCGCCGTCTGGGAGCAGCTCGACGTCAAGTACGCCGCCCTCCGCGACCGTCTCGCCGCCGGCAACGGCGGGCCTCCTGCACCCGGGCCGGCGCCGGCACCGCTCGAGTTCCCGGGGCCTCGCAAACGCTAGAGAGTAGCCTGCGCAGCTCAGGCGTATCGCCGGGCGACCGGAGGAGTGAGGCAACTCATGAACATGATTCCGGTCGTGGAGCGCCGGCCGGGGAAGCTGTGGAAAGTGCTGCAGCTCCCGGTGACCCGGATCGTGCTGGCGATCGCTGCGATCGTCGGCTTCATCGTGCTGCTGCAGGGCGCCGGCAGGGCGCTGCACGTCGAGCCGGAGAGCGGCTGGGGCCAGGTGCTCGCGCTGGCGCTGATCGCCGGGGTCTGCCTGGTCTACGCGGCCTACGTGCGGGTGATCGAGAGGCGGCCGGTCGTGGAGCTGGCGCCGCGCGACGGTCCGGCGGCGTTCGGCAAGGGGTTCGTGGTCGGCGCGGCGCTGTTCTCGGCCACGATCCTGGAGCTGCGGGTGATCGGGGTCTACAGGGTGATCGCCGTCTTCGGGGTGGATGCGCTGCTGGCGCCGCTGGTGGCTGCGCTGGTCGCGGGGTTCATCGAGGAGATCGTCTTCCGGGGGGTGCTGTTCCGGATCGTCGAGGAGAGTCTGGGGAGCTGGCTGGCGCTGGGTCTCTCGGCGCTGGCGTTCGGGCTCGTGCACTCCTTCAATCATGGCGCGACATGGGTCAGCACGCTCGCCATTGCGCTCGAGGCCGGGGTGCTGCTGGGCGCGGTCTACATGTACAGCCGCCGGCTGTGGACGTGCATCGGCCTGCACTGCGCCTGGAACTTTGCCGAGGGCGGCGTGTTCGGAGCGAGCGTCTCGGGCGGCAAGGCCAGCGGGCTGCTGGGCGCCGGGTTCCGCGGTCCTGACATCCTCACCGGCGGGAGCTTCGGGCCGGAAGCCTCGGTCGTGGCGGTGCTCGTCTGCCTGGCCGCCGGGGTCGCCTTCGTGCAGCTGGCCCGACGGCGGGGCTATGTGGTGCGCCCGTTCTGGCTGCACGGCTGATCGGCATTCGCATCAGCATCAGGGTGACTTGGCCGCGGGAGGCGCGGATCTCTCCCCGCCGCCCTGGGGGCGAGGGGTCTTAAGGGTGGGGCGGTGGACTTCGAGGGCCTCGCCCCCAGGGCGGCGGGGAGAGATCCGCGCCTCCCGCTCCGGGTGGCGAGGGGGGCCAGGGGGCGTAGGGAGCCGGCGGTGGAGTTCGGGGCCTCGCCCCAAAGGCGGTAGGGACAGATCCCGGATCGCCAGGTGGAGAGGCCGGAGGCGCTTCTACGACTCAGCCGGGGCGGTCGTCGTCGAGGTATTCCTCCGGGACGTCGTCCTCGGGGACCTCGCGCGTCGTGACCTCTGCCCGGTCGGCGTCGGGCGCGTCCTCGACGCCGCTGATGATCCCGGCTTCGTAGGCCTGGCCCTCTTCGATCAGCTCCTCGACGCTCTCGGGGCCGGAGATCTCGTCTCGCGAGAGCCCGAGGGTGTCGCCTGCCTGGCCGCCGGCTTCGAGGCCGATTCCGCGGGCGTGCGACCGCCGCGGGGTGTCGAAGAGGCCGGTGTCACGCGGGTCCGGCTCGACGGGTTCGTCTTCGCCGCCGCCGTCCGCCGTCTCGACGTCCGGGTCGTCGTGAGCGTGGCGGCGATGCACGGGCTCTCCGGCGCGGGATCGGGGGTCGCTTCCTGGGTGCTTGCCATCCATGGAACGATTCTATCCGCCATCGCCGGCATGGGAAAGCTGGCCGATCTCCGGGTTCTCCGGTCGCGGCCGGCAGGGCCCGCGCGTCGGCCGTCTTGAGACTCTCCCCCTGAGACCCTCGCCCCACTCGCGACCCGGAGCGGGAGGCGCGGATCTCTCCCCGCCGCCCTGGGGGCGAGGCCCTCGAAGTCCACTACCCCCACCCCTGAGACCCCTCGCCCCCAGGGCGACGGGGAGAGATCCGCGCCTCCCGCGGCCAAGCCGCGCCGACGGCGGCATCGGAGATCGCGGACGGTCATGGCGGCGCGGCCTCGCTTGCCAGCACCGACAGCAGGTCGCGGAGCACTGCCAGGTCCTCGCGGGCGGCGATGGTGAAGGCGCGCACCGCGGCGCCGGCGGGGGAGATCTCCCGGTCGCCGGCGGCGGCCTGGTTCGCGGCGGGATCGAGGCGCACGCCAGCGTAGGCGAGGCGGGCGAGGAGGTCGGCGCGGAGCCTGGCGCTGTGCTCGCCGATGCCGCCGGTCAGGACGAGGGCGTCGAGGCCGCCGAGGACGGCGATCATCGCGCCCGCGGTGCGCACGAGGCTGTGCACGAAGAGGTCGTAGGCGAGGGCGGCGCGGCGCGAGCCGGCGGCGGCGGCGGCGAGCACCTGGCGCAGGTCGGGACCGGCGCCGGAGACGCCGCCGAGGCCGGAGCGATGCTGCAGGCCGTCCTCGAGCTCGGCGAGCCCGAGGCGATGGCGGCGCTGCAGGTAGAACAGGAGCCCGGGGTCGACGGAGCCCGAGCGGGTCGCCATCATCACCCCTTCGAGCGGCGTGAAGCCCATGCTGGTGTCGACCGATCGGCCGTCCGCGACGGCGGTCAGCGAGCAGCCGCTGCCCAGGTGGCAGACGAGCAGGCGGGCGGGGACGGCGCCGAGCAGCTCGACCACCCGGCGGCTCGCGTAGGACACCGACAGGCCGTGGAAGCCGTAGCGGCGCAGGCCGTGGCGCTCGATCCAGTCCCAGGGCAGCGGGTAGAGGGCGGCCGCCTCGGACAGGGTGGCGTGGAAGGAGGTGTCGAAGGCGGCCACCTGCGGCAGCTCCGGCGCCGCGGCGGCGACGGCGTCGATGCCGGCGAGGGCCGCCGGCGTGTGCAGGGGATCCACCTCGACCAGCGCCGCCAGGTCCCGCCTCACCGCGGGGGTGATGAGCACGGGACCGCGGAACGTGGCGCCGCCGTGCACGACGCGGTGGCCGACCGCGGCGGCCGAGCGCGCGGCGGCGTTCTCGCGCAGCACCGCCCGCACCTGCTCGGCCTGGCGCTCGGGCGCGAAGCCATGCCACTCGACGGTGCCCTCGGCGATCAGGGGCTGGCCGGCCGCCGTCTCGAGCACCGACCACTTCAAGGTGCTGGAGCCGGCGTTGAGCACCAGCGCGCGCGGCGGTCGCTGAGACATGGGCTTACCGCCCGGCAGGATATCAGCCGCCGCCGGCGACTTCGCGGATGACCTCGAGCAGGGCGCCGGGATGGATCGGCTTGGTCAGGTGCCGGGAGAAGCCGGCCTGCAGGCTCTTGGCGCGGTCCTCCTCCATGCCGTACCCGGACAGCGCGATGCCTTTCAGTCCGTAGCGGCGCGACAGCTCACGCATCAGCTCCTGGCCGTTGCCGTCGGGCAGGCCGAGGTCGCTGATCACCAGGTCGAGCGGCGGGCGGCGGTCGCCGTTGGCGAGGTCCGCGACCGCCTCCAGCGCCGCGGCGACGCTGCCGGCGACGGTGACCTGGTGGCCGCGGTCGCCGAGCAGGTCGGCCATCACCGCCGCGGTGTCGGGATGGTCCTCGACCAGCAGGATGCGCAGGCCCGGCGCGGCCGGTGCCTCGGCTTCCGGCGCAGCCTCCTCTTGGCCTTCCGGCGTGGCCGGCGCGGGCATCGTGGCGGCGGGTACCGCGATGGTAGCCACCACCGGTGCTTCCTGCCGGGTTGCCGCTTCCTCCACCCCGGCGGCCGTCGCCGGCGCGCCCGCCAGGAGCGGCAGCCGCACGGTGAAGGTGGCGCCGCGGCCGCGCCCGGCGCTCTCGGCGCGGATGGTACCGCCGTGCAGCTCGACGATGGCGCGGCTGATGGCGAGGCCGAGCCCGAGGCCGGGGTGGCGGTTGGCGACGGCGGGCTTGCCGCGGTCGAACGAGGCGAAAGCGTCGAAGATGTGCGGCAGCTCGGCCGGGTCGATGCCGGCGCCGGTGTCGGCGACGCGGATCGTCAGCTGCCCGTCCTCGTCGCGGGTGCGGATCTCGACGCTGCCGCCGTCGGGAGTGAAGCGGATGGCGTTGTTGAGCAGGTTCCAGAAGACCTGCGACAGCCGGGGGGCGTCGGCGCGCACCTGGTGGCTGGTGGCGGCGAAGTCGCACTCGACGCGCACCCGTCCCGAGTCGACGTCCTCCTGGCAGCAGGCGTGCAGGGCGTCGCGCAGCAGCTCGCGGACGTCGGCCGGATAGGGGCGCAGCTCGACCTGGTCGCGCGCGATCCGGGTCAGGTCGAGGAGGTCGTCGATGAGCCGCGCCTCGAGCTCGACGTTGCGGCGGATCATCGCCAGGTGCTCGCGGACGTAGGCGGGCAGGCGCGCTTCCTCCTCCAGGACGGAGGCGATGGCGAGCACCGGGGTGAGCGGGGTGCGCAGCTCGTGGGAGAGGGTGGCGAGGAAGCGGTCCTTCGCTTCGCTGGCGGCCTCGGCCCGCTCCATGGCCAGCCGCAGCTCCTGCTGCGCGCGCCGCTTGGCGGTGATCTCCTCGCAGACCGCGCCGGCGCCGATGATCTCGCCGCGCAGCGGCAGCGCGTAGGCGTAGATCGACCAGTGGCGCACCTCGCCGGGGGACGCCGGCGTCTCGCCGGTGATCTCGCGCGACACCGCCTCGCCGGTCCGCAGGACGCCGCGCAGGGCCGCCGCCAGGTCGGGACCGAGCTGCGGCAGCACCTCGCTCACCGTCTTGCCGAGATGGTCCGCGATCGGCACGCCGTCGATGCGGGCCAGGGAATCGTTGAGCCGGATGTAGCGCAGCTCGCGGTCGAACAGCGCGACGCCGAGCGGCGCCTGGTCGAGGACGGTGTTCAGCAGCCCGTTGGCCTCCTCGAGCTCGCTGTCGATCTCGCGGGAGCGCTCGGAGCGGTAGGTGATCAGGGCGGCGACGCCGATCATCACCAGGGACCCGGTGAAGATCTCCGGCGTCAGGTCGCCGGTCATCGCGGTGACGGTGATGGTGCTGGCCAGGGCGACGCCGAAGCCCATCCAGAAGCCGCCGAACCACGCCGCGGTCGCCGCCGCCCCGAAGAAGAGGACGAAGGGCGAGCGGTGGAAGGCCGGCGACCAGAAGATCCGGGTCAGCGCGGCGGCCAGCAGGTAGCTGGCGGCGGCGACGGCGGGACCTTCGAAGCGATGCCAGCGCACCCCCGGAATCGGCCTCCCGCTGCGGCGGCCCGGCGCCGCGTCGTCATTCGATCTCACGTTGCCGGCATCCCGATCGGTCCCGCCGGCCTCGCCTGGAAGCGATGCTGCCCGCGCATGAGGGCGAAATCAGCAAGACGGAAGAGGAAGGGCCTGCAAATCGCGCGCCCGCGGGAGGTGGAGGAGAACCGGCGGCCGATGGCGGCGGCGGCGATGGTGGTGGGGGCGGCCGCGATGGGGTTCGGGTGCGGCAGCCGGCCCGCGGCCGGCCCCGGCGCCGCGATGGGGGCGGCGGGCACGGCCGGTCGTTCTGGCGGCCGCCATGGGGTCCAGGGCACGGAGGCGTCGCGGCCGGCGCGGGTGTCGCGGAAGGGGATACAGTTGCGGGGTGGCTGCGCCGGCCCTGCGTCTCTTCCTGGTCCGTCACGGCGAGTCCCCGTCCAACCGGGAGCTGCGTTACCTCGGCCGGAGCGACGAGCCGCTCACCGAGGCGGGGGTGCGGCAGGCGGCGTGCCTGGCGGCGGCGCTGGCGGACCTGCCGCTGGCCGCGGTCTATGCCAGCCCGTTGCGGCGCGCGGCCGAGACCGGCGGGCGGATCGCGGCCGGGCTGGGCGTGCAGCTGCTGGCCGAGCCGCGGCTGATCGAGCAGTGCTTCGGCGACTGGGAGGGGTTGACGCGCGGCGAGATCCTGGACCGCGGCGGCGTGGAGCGGGAGCGCCTGCTGCGCTGGGAGCGCGACCCGGACGCGGCGCCGCCGGGGGGAGAGTCGCTGGCGGCCGTCGCCGAGCGGCTCGGGTCGCTGCTCGCCGACCTGGGCGCCGCCCACCCCGGGGCCTGGGTGACGCTGGTGAGCCACGTCGGACCGATCAAGGCGCTGCTCTGCGGCGCGCTGGCGGTGCCGCTGACCGCGGCGCGCCGCCTGTTCCTCGACCCCGGGACGCTGTCGGTGATCGATTGGGGTGAGTCGCCGGTGCTGCGCCTGTTCAACGCCCACGGGCATCTCGGCTGGCGCGAGGCGCGCTGGATGCGCCAGTAGGCGGCCGCCGGGCACCTCCCGAACGACGGACCTGATCACGCTCGCTCTGCCGAAGTCTGCGTCCGCCACGCGGAAGCGACCCCTCGCAAACGGGCCTGGATCCAAGGCGCCGCCGGCGTTCAGGGCGCCAGCGGCAGCGCGAGCTCGAAGGCGGCGCCGCCGTCCGCGGGGTCGACGGCGCGGAGGTCGCCGCCGAAGTCGCGGGCGAGGCGCCGGGAGAGGGCGAGGCCGAGACCCACGCCGGGTGCCTCGCCGGTGGCCTGCTCGGCGGAGCGGTGGAAGGGGTGGAAGCGCCGCCGCCGGCCGCGCCGGTCGAGGCCGGGGCCGTGGTCGCGCAGGGTGATCACCGCCCGGCGGTCGCGCAGCTGGACCATCAGATGGAGCCGCGGGTCCGCCGGGTTCCGCCCGTACTTGCAGGCGTTGTCCGCGAGGTTCTGCAAGATGCGCGCGACGGCGACGCGGTCCACCCGGACCCGCGCCGCGGCGGCCTCGGGCGGCAGCTCGGCGGCGAGGGTCGCGCCGTCGCGTTCGACCCGCGGCGCCAGTTGGGCGACGGCCTCCGCCAGCAGCGGCGCCAGCTCGACGGTCTCCACCTTCGAGCGGCTCCTGCCGCGCTCCAGCCGGGCGAAGGCGAGGACGTTCTCGACCAGGTGTCCCAGGCGGTCGGCCTCCGCGCGCAGGGTGCCGAGGTAGGCGGACCGCTCGCCGGTGGGGACCATGTCGCCGGCGAGCATCTCGGTGTAGAGGCGGAAGGTGGTGAGCGGCGTCCGCAGCTCGTGGGTGACCGCCGAAACGAAGTCGGCGCGCCGCCGGGCGAGGCGTTGCGTCGCCGCGAGCTGCAGGCCGGCCGCGGCGAGGGACAGCAGCACGGCGGCGGACGCCACCGCGAGACCCAGACGGACCGGCGACCCGCCGGCGGCGGGCGCGGCCGGCAGCGGTCCGGCATCGAGCCGCAGCGGCAGCAGGGCGAGGCGCCGGCCGGGGTCCGCGGTCTCTCCGGGAAGGAGCGGGAAGAGCGCGGCCCGCGGCAGCAGGTCGCCGACCTGCGCCGCCAGCCACTCGCGGGTCCCCCGGCCGTCGAGCCGCGCCCCCTGCAGGAGCTCTTCGCCGCCGCGCGCGATGCGGCGGGCAAGGACCAGGTCGTCGCCGACCCAGACCGCGGCGACGGTGCCGAGAGCGCGCCCTGGCGGGTCGGATGCCGAGGCGCCGGGCGGCCGGTGTCGCGGCGACGCCTGGCCGAGCGGCAGCGGCGATGAGGACGCCCGGGACGAGAGTGGCGGCCGGGACGGTGCGGCGCCCGGCGGCGCCGAAGATGAGGTGGCCGGCGGCGGCCCGGCGGAGGGTGCGGAAATCGCGGGGGCCGGAGAGGATGCGGACGATGCAGACGATGAGGACGGCACGGAGGGCGCCGAGGGCACCGAGGGCGCGGACAGTGCGGAGGATGCCTGGGGTGCCGCCGATGCCGCACGAGACGAGGTCTTGGTCTGCGCCGCCGCGGCAGCCGGCGCGGTGGGCGCCGCGGCCTGCGGCTCGTAGGCTTGATTCTGGACGAGGCGCTGGTCGAACTCGGCCTGGTTGAGCTTCTGCTGGTTGGCCATCTCGCGGGCCACCGGGTCGTTCGCCGCCGATGCCGGCCCGGTCTCGGCGCGCGCCTGGCGCGGCTGGCCGGGCGGAGGCTCGCTCTCGGCCGCCGGCGCCGCCTGCTTCGGCGGCGCGCCGGCGCCCGATGCCTGCTCCGCCCTCGGGGGTGCGGTGGCGGTGGCTCCCGGGAGCTGGTGCTGCGCCGGCCGCGGCCGCGGCGCTGCCGCGATGGCGCTGGTGCGGCGCGGCGGCTCCCCCGTCTCGGGCGCCGGCCGCGGCCGGGCGGCGAGCGGCCCCTGGCGCAGGCCGGCGAGGAGGACGTCCCGTTCGAGGGGGGCGGCGACGGGACCCTGGGCACGGCGCGCGGTCGCCCACTCGCGCACGTCGCCGCCGGGGCCGACCTCGAAGCGCGCCACGAGGTAGGGGCGGGTCGTCTCGGCGCGGGGCGGCGCACCGCTCGCGGCCTCGTCCACCGCGCCGGCCGGCGCCGCCGGAGTCGCGGGCGCCGCCGGCGCGACGGGCCTGAAGGGCGCGCCCAATGCACCGGATGCAACGGGCGCAACGTGCCCGGCGGGCGCGATCGCCGCGGCGGGTGCGATCGCCGCGACGGGTGCGACCGGCTCGACGGGCCGGGCGTTCTCCTGGGCGAGGAGGCTGGCGACGGCAGCGTCCATGCGCCAGAGCGAGAGGCGGACGCGCTCTTCGAAGGCGGCATGCTGCCGCGCGTCCTGCTCCCTGGCCTCGAGGTCGACGGTCAGGTGCGAGATCCAGGCGAGGGCGCCGAGGAGCACGGCGGCGCTCAGGACGAAGCCTGCCAGGAGGAGATGGCGTCGCATGGACGGTCGGCGGCCGGTGCCCGGCGTCAGGAGCTCAGCCGGTAGCCGCGGCCGCGCACGGTCAGGACAACCCGCGGCGGGTCGTGCTCGTCGCGCAGCTTCCGGCGCAGGCGGGCGATGGTCATGTCGAGCGAGCGCGTGCGCACCCGCCGGGAGTCGACCCGCCAGACCCGCTGCAGCAGCTCCTCGCGCGTCAGCAGGCGGCCCGGACAGGAGGCGAGGTAGCGGAGCAGGTTGGCCTCGAGGCCGGTGAGCGGCTCTCGCGAGCCGTCCTCCCAGCGCACCTCCTCGCGCAGCAGATCCACCTCGCCCCCGGGCAGGGGCAGGCTGGCCGGTCCCTGGGTCCGCTCGGCCGAGCGGCGGAGGACCGACTCGACTCGCGCCAGCAGCTCGCGGACCGAGAACGGCTTGACCACGTAGTCGTCGGCGCCCATGGTGAGGCCGCGGACGCGGTCCTCCTCGGCGCCCAGGGCGGTCAGCAGGATGACCGGCAGCCCGGGACGAGCGGCGCGGATCGCCTTCAGGACCTCCAGGCCCTGCCGCCGCGGCAGCACCAGGTCGAGCAGGACGAGCCGCACCGGCCGCTCCAGGGCGAGGCGCTGGCCGAGCTCGCCGTCGCCGGCTTCCAGCGCCTCGAAGCCCGCCCAGCGGAGCGCGTCGGACACGCCGCGCCGGACCGCCAGGTCGTCTTCGACCACCAGGATCAGGTCAGCTGGCATCGCCGTCTCGCGCGGCGAGTATATCCGCCGCCGGCGGGCCGTTCCGGGCTTCGGCCGCGCCGTTACGCAACGGTTACGTTGGCGCCCCGATCGCGACGTTACGCTCGCCGGTGGGAACGATGGAATCGACGAAAGGAGAAGCTCATGCACGATGCACACACGCACTTCGCCGCCGTGATCTTCGGTGTCGTGGGTCTCGCCGGCGCCACCGCGCCGGCCGCCGCGGTCGCGCCCGCGGTGGCGCGGCTCGCCGCGGCGGTTCTCTCGGACGATGCGCCGGCCGCGCCCGCGGCGGTCGCGGAGCTGCGCCGGGCGGGGCCCGAGGCGGTGCCGGCGCTGCTCGCGGCACAGGCCGAGCACCCGGTGGACGCGGCGCGGTTCCGCGAGAGGCTCGACGCGGTGTGCGCCCAGCACGACTGCGCCGCGAGCCGGCTCTTCTGGTACACGGACCTCGAGCGGGCCAAGGCGGAGGCCCGGCGCAGCGGCCGTCCCGTGCTCTCGCTGCGGCTGCTGGGGCGGCTCGACGAGGAGATGAGCTGCGCCAACAGCCGCTTCTTCCGCACCGTGCTGTACGGCAACGAGGAGGTCTCGCGCCTGCTGCGCGAGGGCTTCGTGCTGCATTGGAGCTCGGAGCGGCCGGTGCCGAAGGTGACGATCGACTTCGGCGACGGGCGGGCGTTGCATGGAACGATCACCGGCAACAGCATCCACTACGTGCTCGACCCGCGCGGGCGGCTGGTCGACGCGCTGCCGGGCCTCTACGGGCCGCGGGCGTTCCAGCGCCTGCTCGAGGTCGACCGGAAGCAGGCGCTCGAGCTGTCGCCGTTCGACGACGCCTGGTTCGCCTTCGTGCTCGGCGAGTTCCATCGCGCGGAGATGAAGCGCATCGACGACGCGCTCGACCGCGACCTCGGGCAGGTGGGAGGCTCGCGGCAGGCGGCCCGCGACGAACGGCGGCGGCCGCGATCCGGCCCGACCCCGACCGCCTACGACGCGATGCCGCTCGCGATGAGCAAGAGCTCGGGCGAGATCGTGCCGCTGGCCGCCCTGTCGATCGCCGGGCGGCAGCAGAAGGTCGCCGGGGTCGACTGGGAGAAGATCGCCGGCCTCCACGGGGAGGACTGGGCTCTCGACGCCCGCAGCGTCGCCGAGCTGGAGCGCAAGCAGGCTGCGCGCGATCCCGATCCCGCGACCCGGCGCGGCGCGGTCCGGCGATTCCAGCGCCTGGTCGGCGTCGACACCGTGCGCAACGAGGCCCTGTTCCACGCCGTGCTGCACGCCTGGCTGGGCGCGAGCCACTTCGTCGAGGACCTCGATCGCTTCGACGCGCGGGTCTACGCCGACCTCTTCCTTACTCCCCGGTCCGACCCCTGGCTGGGCCTGGCGGCGCCCGAGACGTTCATGGCCCTCGAGCCGGGCGAGGGGCAGTAGCCCGCCGCGGTGCTGGGGGCCCGGCCACCGCGGGCCGCGCATGCGCTGCTGGCTGAGCCGCGCCCGATGAAGCAGATCTTCGGCGACCGGGAGGGGTTAGCGCGCGGCGCGATCCCGTTCCGGTGCTGAGCCGGGACGGCTGCCACGCGGCTGGCGCGAAGCATCGCTGGTTGCGGCAATTGCAGGTTGGATCATCGCGGCGTGAGGATAAGGTCCACCTCGCCATTACTCTCTGCGGGAGCACTGGCTTTTCCGAAGAGATGCGTCTGACTTGCCTTGAGCATAGGACTGCGGACCTCGGTTAAGTGTTTATCGGGAAATACGCCATGCAGTACTGCGATCGTGGTGCTGTATGTGAACTCACGCACGTCCGTGCGTACGTAGATAGTCGCCTTCTCCTCTAGCACTTTGGCAGCCTTGGAAAAGACACGTTCAAGAAGTCTGCGATAGCCTTCGCGCGTCTCGAATTTTCCACCTCGGCCGTTGCCGTTGCGAAGGGCGTTCGGGGAGCCCCCGAGCAGCCAGAGCCTGAGCCACTGGTCATAGTGGTAGTTCGTGATAGCGAAATAGGGCGGGGACGTAAATAATAGGCTGGCCCTCTTCAGCGAACCCTCCTCGACCGCTTTATTGATTCGTCGGAGCTGCTTAACGCTGTCACCAAGAAGCACGCGCCCGTATTGGACCTCTGGGACGCCTTTAGCGTAGCGCCAGGAGAGCCGTGCCTTGATGAATGAGACGGGATCGATGTCGGGCGCTTCGAAGCCGTGCTCTTCCCACCAGCGTATTGCGTACTGCGGCGACATTGATTTGGTCTGCCGCATCTGGTTCGACATGGCCGCACCCATCTTGCCGTGTAGGTACACGAGCAAAAGGGCCATCACTGTTCGATCGACCTTACTGGATCGCCAATTCAGTGCGGCGCGTGCGGCAAGCAAGAATCTTCGGACTCGAAATGAAAAGCAGTGGTGGAAGAAGCATGGAAGGTTCGCTGCCTCGTCATGGAACTGTAAGGCGTGCTCGCCGAGTTCGTTCAGGCGGATCTCGACCTCATCTTGGCTGGCAGGTCTAAGCTTCGCTTCCGCATAGACGTAGCCTACAGGATTGATCTCGATTCCGATAGCTAGGCGCTTTTGCGTTGCAGCACTGAAGACAGCGGTCCCCCTCCCTGCGAATGGATCGATTACTACCTCGCCCGGGCGCGTGTACCTGTGCACGATCCCATCTGCGAATTCTACTGGGAACATCGCATAGTACGGGCCGACGCCCGCCCACCGACTCGCAGCATCGCGGTAAGTGCGCGTCATCGGGATCGCCGATTACGATTCCCGCATGAGCGCGTGTGCGAGCTGCTCCAGCACCCTAGCGCCCAAGTGAAGTGGTATCGCTGCTTGAGCGTGTGCGGCGACGAGCGGCGCGAGAGCGTTTGGGTAGCGGCAGGAGACGAGCTTGTCCAGTAGTGCGCAAACTGTGCCCAAAGAGGGATAAAGCTCAAAATTGTCTGTCTCAAGCGTATCTTGCGTCCGATCGAGGAACGGAATACTGGCCACAATTCGTGCCCCGCTCGAAGTCTTGTAGAAGAACTTTCGACCGAAGTAGGTATCATCGCCGTACCGCTTTGGCGAATCGGAATAGACGATGCGCTGCTTGATGTAGCTGTCAGTTGGGAGGAAGCAACTGTGCGGATCAAAGCGCTGCTTTCCTGGTTCCTCAGTTTGGTCAACTTCGTCGAAGTGAGCGACGAAAGTTCCCGTCTTCTCCACTCCAACGATGACGAGATCCCGTCCCGTAAGCTTCTGTACCGCAGTGTTGATGCGCTGAAGCTCACCCGATATAGCGGCCGAGAGCCAGGCAGGGTGCCCGAAAAGAGCAAGAGGCCCATCCAAGAAGAAGCCAACGCGGTGCGCTCTCGCGAGGAGATTCCGACGCTCGAAGGCGCGCAGCAGGTGGACGAGCAAGACGCGTTCCCAGACCTGCATGACCTCACCGAACGCCTCACCGTTGGTACCTACATCATTGAATCGCTCGTGAATACGGAGCGCGTCGGTTGACCAGATGGGGCGTCGCTCCGCACAGGGGCATGCACTGAGACCTCGGCCGATGACAAGGGTCTTGTCGCAACCGAGATCTTGGTATGGGCAACTCTGCGGCCGTGTCGTGGGTTTGCGAGTTAGCAGAGCCTCGTAGGTATCTAGGAGTGGCACGCGGTCCTGGGCATCGACGACGCTCGTGTGAAGGACCTCATAGAGCTCTTCCCGGAAGGCGACCCGAGCACTCTTGTGGGTACGCGTAACGACGTTGCTGCCGGGTAGTGCCGCGTCGATCGTTGCCGCCTCCTCGGTTTTCCGAAATGCGACGGGGTCGGCGGGTCGAGCCGCGTCCAGGCGCTCGACTGCACCGAGGTCGAGGAGAACACTCGCAACCGTGAGATAACCTACTCTTGCACCGGGATAGCCGGTCTTGACCGCGACCTCTTGGCTGCTGCCGTCGATGGCTACGATGAATTCGGGAAGTGGTTCCTTCGCGGTGGGTGGAGCGCTCGGTATGATGGCCGGCCCGAATGTGCCTGGTGTGTGGATCTGAGCGCGGCGAAGTAGCTGACGTACGCGCTCAGTCTCGGCGATTCGTTGCAGGGCTCGGTACCCTGCGTACTCTCCTTCGTACGGCATCAGGCGCCCTCAGCCGCGCTACCAACGATTGAATCGATCCGAAAGAGGTCGACCTGCACGGGAACCACATAGGGGTTCGAGAGGGTCTTTACTCGCAGGAAGCCCTTGTCTTGGGCCCTAAGGATGCTACCTTCGAAATCTGCGAAGTCGTAAAACTTACGGAGCTCCCTTGTTTCATCCGTATTGTTCAGGTGCCCGATGAACCAGTTGGCAGTGTTCCGCAGGATGTTCCGCTGGATGGAGCTGACCTCCTGTGTTGCATAGACAAGGCCGATGTGGTACTTGGCGCCCTCCTTGGCGGTTCGGACCCATACGCCTGACATGTCCAGGTCGCTAGACGCCGGGAGGATGTTATGCGCCTCCTCCACGTAGACGAGTATGTCAGGGGGCATCTCGGCGGTGCGGAAGAACTCTTGGTTGCGCTCAAAAATACGCCACATGATGCGATCTGCGGCAGCCTTGTTAAGCTCGGGGTCGCCGCTGGATTGATCGATGATGACAAGCTTTCCGGCTTGTAGCTGCTGGTAGATGTCATCTGCGTAGTCAGTCGACGTGGTGGAAGTGTGCTGCTGCTTGACCCTGCCGATCAGCCGTGACCCATTCGGATACTCATACATTCCGAGAATCTTCTTAAGGTCGTCATCGGCCCAAGAACCTGAGTTGCTGCTCTGTACATATTCTTGGTCAAACGCTTGCCAACCAGATTTGGCATCGTGAATAAACCTACGAAGCAGGTCGAATGCTTGGGCGAGCTCGTCCCAGGTAGGGCTGGGCTTTCCAAGCATCGTTGCGCAGTTGTGATAACCGACCGCGTCGACGTCATTGCTGGAAGCGAGTGCTTTTATGAGCTTTTGGCCGAAGAGTCCTTTCGTTGTGGGTCGGATGTCGGCCGGTGCTTGGAGTCCAGCTTTCACGAGGAGAGCTCTATAGGCAAGCACCCGCCGATCGAAGCGCGTAGTCGCAGAATGGTCGTTCTTGTCCGGCGGTTCAAGTTGAACGTCGCAAAAGTTGCCGATGTATTTCGCGCCTCGGTCCGGTGCGAGAGTAGAGTCGATGATCGTTTTCCCAATTTGGAGGTTAGCATCGACAAAGAAATTGAGCTTCATCAGGCGGCGAGCGCGATCGTTCGGGTGCTGCGTGATTCCATACGTGACCACGTCCTCTTTGAGGGTGCTATGTTCTCTTGGAGGGCCGGAGGCCCAAACGTTCTTGATCGCAGTCGGCACGTCTCCGTTAGCGTCCTGTGTATTCTCGTTGGCGTACTCGCCATTCGGATCGAATACAACCTGGCCGACGCGCACATGGTCTGTGTGCCATCGCAGCTCGAAGATCGCCTTTATTATCATTTTGGTAGTGTTGGACTTCCCCGTGCGGGTCATGCCAAAGAGGGCCGATTTTTGACCAAGGAGGTCGCGTGGGATAATTGAGACAGGCACGCTAGCTACCTGCTGGAACCGTCGATGCGTCGACGCGTAACGCACACGCCCTATCACCACGGCGGCACTGGAAATATCGCTATAAGCAATAGGGTCTCGATAGTTGACGATACGGTCGAGAAACTCACCGCTGGGCTTAAAGACCTTGAGGCCCTTGTTCGGGTAGTAGTTGCTAATGTCGGAGCCAAACGTCAGCGCATACCGGGGCGTCGCATCTGCGCCGATGTTCGTCACGTAGAACGTCCCGAGGACGCGGCATCGGACCCCTGCATAGCTCAAGATGTTGTGCGTTGTCGCGTCCATTACCGCTCGGTCATCCCAATGCTTGTCAATCTCGCCGCTCACGCGCTGGGCAGTCTCGACCCGGACCCGGAGGGCCTCCGCTGCGTTCGGTAGATCGGAGTGGTCGAGAACGCGGAGAAGAAGGACCGACGTATCTTCCTCACGAACGTCGAGCGCCTTGGTTGGGAGCACTCGCGTTGCTACCAAGAATGAGAGAGCTGGGATACCGCCTACTCGTGCGCGGTGGTGGTCGTGGATCTGCACCAGCGCCTCGGCGTAACTCAGGGAGTAAACGTCGCCGACGTATGCATCCTCTGGCACGAGCCCTGCGATGAGTTGTCCGGCCTCCTCGAGCTGCGGTTCGAGCTGGGAGCCTCTCAGCTCTTTGCTGAGCTTGGATAGGACGTCTGCCATTTTCGCTCCTCCTGGAGACTCGACGCGTAGCGACATCGACCTCCACAGCTCGCTTACGCGCGCCACCGCCGCTGGGGATTCGCCGGCAAGAGGCAAGACCCGCCTGATCTAAGTACTCAATGAGAAATCCGTAGTCGCCACGCCTTACCCGCCGCCGCCGTCGCGCGCCGGCCCCTGGCGACTGCCTGCCAGCTGGGCGGCGGCGGTCGCGGGAGCGCCCGTAGCCGCCGGGGAGCCGGGAGCTCCGGGCACTCCGGCGATGGCGGCGGCGTCGCGCAGGCCGGCGGGGGTGGGCATGCCGAGCTTCTCGCGGAGCTTCAGCTCGATCTCGGAGGACAGGTCCGGGTTGTCGCGGAGGAACTGCTTGGCGTTCTCGCGGCCCTGGCCGAGACGCATGTCGCCGTAGGCGTACCAGGCGCCGCTCTTGATCACCAGCTTGTGCTCGACGCCGAGGTCGACGATCTCGCCGGTCTTCGAGATCCCCTCGCTGTACTCGATGTCGAACTCGGCCTGGCGGAAGGGGGCCGCGACCTTGTTCTTGACCACCTTCACCTTGGCGCGCGAGCCGATGACCTCCTCGCCCTCCTTCAGCGAGGCGATGCGGCGGATGTCGATGCGCACGGAGGCGTAGAACTTCAGCGCCCGGCCGCCGGTCGTGGTCTCCGGGTTGCCGAACATGACGCCGATCTTCTCGCGGATCTGGTTGATGAAGATCAGGCAGGTGCGCGACTTGGCGACGATGGCGGTGAGCTTCCGCAGGGCTTGCGACATGAGGCGCGCCTGCAGGCCGACGTGCGAATCGCCCATCTCGCCTTCGAGCTCGGCCTTCGGCACCAGCGCCGCCACCGAATCGATCACCACCACGTCGACGGCGTTGCTGCGCACCAGCATCTCGGCGATCTCGAGGGCCTGCTCGCCGCTGTCGGGCTGCGAGACCAGCATGTTGTCGATGTCCACGCCGAGCTTGCGCGCGTACTCGGCGTCGAGGGCGTGCTCGGCGTCGATGTAGGCGGCGATCCCGCCGCGCTTCTGGGCCTGGGCGACCACCGAGAGGGCGAGCGTCGTCTTGCCCGACGACTCCGGGCCGAAGACCTCGACCACCCGGCCGCACGGCAAGCCGCCGATGCCGATGGCGTGGTCGATCGTGATCGAGCCGGTCGAGATGGATTCGATCGCGAACGTCTCGCGCTGGCCCAGCCGCATGATCGAGCCCTTGCCGAACTGGCGCTCGATCTGGGTGAGGGCGTTGTCGACGGCCTTCATGCGGTCGGATCGGGGATCTGCCATGAACGTTCGCTCCTATGGGCGCCACGAGCGGTGGGCGCCGGTCGTCGGGTGGTCGTCTCGCACGGACCTCGATGATTTCATGCCCGCCTGCCGGGCATGCCGGGTATGCCGGGAGGTCCCTATCCTTAGAAGACGGAAAAAGGTCGGGTCCATCGCGAACCGGCCGCGATCCGACCCTCCCGCCCTGGCTCCAGGTGTCGCCAGTGCCGCCTCATTTTCGCCCTCTAGTGTACTCCCAAAGCAGACCCCGCGCAATGGCCGGGCGACCGCGCGCAGGGAGAGGCGGGACCTTGCATCTGGTGCATAGAACATCTATGCTTTGTCCACCGGTCCGGAGCGCCAGAGCTGGGCCAGCAGAGAGAGCGGAGGTCTCCGATCATGGTCCATCCCACAGCGCTTGCGGCTCCACTTTGCGCCCGGCCGGCTCACCGCCGCTTGCCGCCGGGAGCGCGCCGGGGAGCCCTCGTCGTCCTGCTTGCCCTGGTCGGCCTCGCCCGGCACGCCACGGCCGCCCCGCACCTCGTCGCCGATCTCAATACCGGTCCGGCGGGGGACGATCTCTACGAGATGCTCTTGGGCGTCGAGCACGACGGGGTCACCTACTTCTCCGCCTCCGACCCGCAGCACGGAGGGGAGCTCTGGCGGACCGATGGCACCGCCCCGGGGACCTACCGGCTGACCGACCTTTGCCCGGGCGCGTGCGGTTCCGGAGCTTCGCCGCTGGCCGTCCTGGCGGGATCTCTCCTGTTCGTGGCGGGCGATGGCGACCGCCAGGGCGAGCTCTGGCGCACCGACGGCGTCCCCGGTCACGAGACCCTCGTCAAGGAGCTCTGCCCGGGGCGGTGCCAGGTGGCGGTGGACGACGGCATGGTCTGGAACGGGGAGCTCTGGCTGTTGGTGCAGCAGGAGGCCCAGGCCCCGGTCCTCTGGCGCAGCGACGGGACGCGGCGCGGAACGCTGAGGGTCGCGGACCTCTGCGCCGATCTCGGGCTCTGCGGCTTCGGACAGTACTCCGGCGCGGCGTTCCTCGGCACGACTGCCGCCGGCGACGCGCTGCTGCTGGAGACGGTGACCACCCATGCCGACTCGCTGGTGCGGACCGACGGAACCCCGGCGGGAACCGCCCGGCTCTACCGCTTCGCACAGCTCTCGACCTTCGCCAGCGCACGATCCCGCCTCCAGGATGCGACCCGGGTGGGGGCAGGGGTCGGCGGACAAGCGGCTGTTCCCGGCCCGCTCTTCTTCCTCGATGGCTCGCGGTTGTGGGTCAGCGACGGGACCCGGGCCGGCACCCGTTACGTTCGCGACCTCGCCGAGCTCACCGGTCTTGGCGGCGATACTTACCTTCAGAACTGGGCGGTCGTCGACGGAATCTTCTATGCGGTGGACGACGACGGCGACTGGCTGCGCTCGGATGGCACGGCGACGGGGACCGTCATGCTGGCCCGAGTGCCAAGCAGTTACCGCCCGATCCTCTGTCATCTCGGTGCCGTCGTCTACGCGGTCACGACCGGTGGGATCTGGCGCACCGGCGGGACGCCCGAGACCACGGCGCTCGTCGCGCCATTGGCGCTCCAGGACGTCGAGGAGGTCGTCGAGCAACCCGATCGCCTCTTCATCCAGGCTTTCCCGGATCTCCTGGTCAGCGACGGCACCGCTGCCGGCACGCGCCGCATCCGACTGCCGGGCGGGGCCACGCCGGACGAGTACACCCTCGCCCCGCTCCTCGACGGTGCGAGCTTCGCGAGCGGCGGCAACCTGCTGTGGCGCATCGACTCGACCGCGCGGAACGTCACCCTCCTGCGCGACTTCGAGCCGGCCGACGGATCCTCCGGTCCGCTCGGCCAGGTCGTCTTCCGCGGCGGGCTCCTGTTCTTCGCCCAGACCTCGCCGACGGGCGAGCAGCTCTTCGCCAGCGACGGCACGTCGGCGGGGACCCGGCTCGTCGGCGCGGCGGCCCTCGGCTCCTTCGCCGTGTGGGACTGGGCGACGCCCCCCTTCGGCACGGCGGGAGCGCACGCCTTCTTCAACGCCGGCCGCCGCTTCTGGGCGACCGACGGAACCGACCGCGGCACGCGAAGCCTCGGCGGCCGCGGTCTCGCCGCGGGTCGCCCGATCGCCGCGATCGACGACCGCCTGATCCTCGCCGGGTCGCCGCCGAGTTTCGGAGAGTGCGGCTTCGTCGACACCGAGCCGTGGATCAGCGACGGAACCCCGGTGCGCACCCGCCGGATCCTCGACCTCGACTCCTTCTACGGCCCCGGCGGCAGCTCGCAATGCGATGACCTGCCGCTCCCGTCCGATCCGGGCCCCGGGGTCTCCCTGGGGGAGACGGTTCTCTTCGCCGCCGACGACCTCGTCCATGGCAGGGAGCTCTTCGTCAGCGACGGCACTGCCGCCGGTACCCGACTGGTGGCCGACATCAATCCCGCCACCATGCCCAACTACGTCACCGAGGACCGCGAGCCGGCGCTCATCGGGGTGGGCTCGAACCCCACCGACTTCGTCCGCTTCGGGAGTGGCGCCTGCTTCGTGGCCGATGACGGCAGGACCGGTCGTCAGCTGTGGTTCTCGAATGGTGAGCGCCGGGGCACCTACCGCGTCGTCGACGAGGGCCAGGCGCCGTACGACTCGGCACCCCACGATCTCGTCGTGTTCCAGGGCGCGCTCTACTTCATCGCCGCCCACGACGGCGGCGAAGCGCTCTTCCGCAGCGACGCCACCAGCGCCGGAACGGTGCTGGTCGACGATCTCACGCTGGGCGGAGGGCCTTCCTTCGCCCACGCCCTCACCGCGGCGGACGGCTCGCTGTTCTTCGTCGCCTGGAACGAGACCACCGGCTCGGAGCTCTGGGTCAGCCGGGGAGATCCCGGGACCACCCACCTGGTCGTCGACTTGCGGCCCGGCTTGCTCGGCTCCGCGCCGCAGAACCTCACGGCGGTTGGCGGGGTGCTGGTGTTCGCCGCCGACGACGGCGTCTCCGGGCTCGAGCCCTGGCGCAGCGATGGCACCGCCGCGGGCACCTTCCGGCTGGGCGACATCGCGGCCGGCGCTGCCTCGAGCAGTCCGGGGCCCTTCAGCGTGGTCGGCCAGCAGGTGCTCTTCGGGGCCGACGACGGGGTCCACGGCCGGGAGCTCTGGGCGCTTCCCCTGGCCGACGTGCGCGAGGAGAACCGCTGAGCCCGGAAGAGTACCGCGAAGGGGCAAGTCGGAGATTGGGGTAGCAGAGGTAGAGGTGTAGGAGTCGAGCCGTTGCGGCCCGGGGGCGCCCGCGAGTAGACTTCCTCCACGTCGATTCCGGCCGTACCTGCTTCTCCAACCCGCCGTGCGCAGGACCGGGCGCCCCCTGCCGCCCACTCGTCGTCGATCAGGGAGATGGGAGGACCGATGGCGAAGTTGACGCCGGAGGAGCAGCAGCGAGTCCGCGAGGAATTCAAGCGCACCCGCCGCAACGAGATGCTCATCTCGATCCCGATCCTGGCGGGCACGCTGGTGCTCGTTCTGCTGTACCGCCGTCCTCTGTACCAGATCGCGGGATTCGGCGGCACCGGGTTGGCGATGGCCGCCGGAGCGGTGCTCGCGGTCGGCCTCGTGCTGCATGCCCGGAACTGGCGCTGTCCCGCCTGCGGCCGCCCCCTGCGGGGACGCAACACCGGCTTCTGCCGCAGCTGCGGCGCCCTCTTCCTGTCCGAGTAAAGGAGGCTTCCATGGCTGAGAAGGCCAAGCCCTCGCCCGCCGAACGCGCCTTCAAGCGGGAGATCCAGCTGTACGGCAAGCGCACGGCCAAGACGCTGCTCGCCGGGCTGATCATGACGTGCGTCGGCCTCGGCATGTTGATCTGGGGCCCCAGCCGCTACGACGAGCCCCGTCCCGACCTCTGGCTCTACCGCACCTTCGGCGCCGGCGGCGCGGGCGTGGTCAGGTGGGGGGCCGGGATCGCGATCCTCGCGCTGGGGGTCTACTGGCTCTACCGCGTGAGCCGCCGGATGCGGGTCGGCCAGCCCGCCCTCGAGGCGAGGACGCGCCAGCGCCTCGGTCTGCCGCCGGCGTAGAGCGGCACGCCGCCGCCGCGCGGTCGTGGATCCGTTTCCCCTGCGCCCCTTTGGGCGAGGCGCCATAGGGGTTGGCGAGCAGGGCTTTGGCGCCTCGCCCAAAGGGGCGCAGGAGAAGCTGACCCACTCCCCGCCGCGCCCTCGCCGGGCGGCGAAAGGCTATAATCGCTGCCCCGATCGTCAGGGGGCCGGGCAGGTGCGGCGGCCGCCGGCGGAGGCACGCGGGCCGTCTCGCCCCTTTCCCACCGGGAGGGGGGCGGGGCTCGCGGCGCCGCGCGGGGGAAGGCGAGGGCCCAGGGAGAGTGAGCATCCAGCCGATCCGTATCCAGGGGGCGCCCGGCGCGGAGGCCGCGGCCGATGCGGCCGCCGATGCCGCCGCGGCCGAGGTCGAGCGGACGGCCGCGTCGATCCTGCGGCTCGAGGAGAACGTCGCCCTCGTCATCCGCGGCAAGCGGGAGGTGATCCGGCTGGCCACGGTCTGCCTGCTGGCGCGCGGGCACGTGCTGATCGAGGACGTGCCGGGGGTGGGCAAGACGACGCTCGCGCAGGCGATGGCGCGGTCGCTCGGGCTGTCCTTCCAGCGCATCCAGTTCACCAGCGACCTGCTGCCGTCCGACATCATCGGGGTGTCGATCTTCAACCAGAAGACGCAGGGCTTCGAGTTCGTGCCGGGGCCGCTGTTCGCCAACGTGGTGCTGGCCGACGAGATCAACCGCGCCACGCCGAAGACGCAGTCGGCGCTGCTCGAGGCGATGAGCGAGCGCCAGGTGTCGGTCGAGCGCCGGCGCTACCTGCTGCCGCAGCCTTTCGTGGTGCTCGCCACCCAGAACCCGCTCGAGTTCCACGGCACCTTCCCGCTCCCGGAATCGCAGCTCGACCGCTTCCTGATGTCGCTGTCGCTCGGCTATCCGCCGCGCCGCGACGAGCGCGAGCTGCTGCTGTCGGGCGGCGTCGAGGACCTGCTGCAGCACCTGCAGCCGGTGGTCAGCCAGCCGGAGCTGCTGCAGCTGCAGGAGCTCGGGCAGCAGGTGCGCGTCGCCGAGAAGCTCGCCGACTACATGCTGGCGATCGCCGAGGCGACGCGGCACGGCACCGAGTTCCTGCTCGGCGTCTCGACCCGCGGCGCGCAGAGCCTGTTCCGGGCCGTGCAGGCGCTGGCGCTCGCCGAGGGGCGGAGCTACGCGGTGCCGGACGACGTGCAGCGGCTCGCCGGGCCGGTGCTCGCGCACCGCGTCGTCCTCAAGCGCGGCGCCATCGACCTCGCGAGCGCCCGCCAAGCGATCGAGCGGGTGATCGCGACGGTGCCGGTGCCGCTCTAGCAGCCTGGCAGCCTGCCAGGCGCCGGTGACATGCCGCCCGCCGCTTCCTCCCCCCGGCCGCTCCGCTTGCCGTGGCGGTCCGCGCCGCCGCAGCAGGCGCCGCCGCAGCCGCTTCCCGGGTCGCTTCCCGGGTCGCCGCGCCGCCGCCGTGCCACGCCCGAGGGCATCCGCATCACCACCGTCGGTCTCTGGTACGTGCTGCTGACGGTGATGGTGGCGATCGCCTCCACCAACACCGGCAACAACGCGCTGTACGCGGTGCTCGCCGTGATGTTCGCGGTGCTCATCCTGTCCGGGCTGCTGTCGCGCCAGAACGTGCGCGGCCTGGCGGTCGAGCTGACGGCGCCGGCCGAGGTGTTCGCCAACCGCCCCTTCGAGGTCGGCTTCAACCTCGCGAGCCGCGGCTGGCTGCTGCCGCGCTGGTTCCTGCTGCTGCGCCTGGCGCGCGAGGCGAAGCCGCTGCTGATCCCCTATCTGCCGCGGCGCGGGCGCAGCAGCGGCCGCATCGAGACCATGGTGCCGCGGCGCGGCCCCTACCGCCTGCCGTATGCGCACGTCTCGAGCCTCTTCCCCTTCGGCTTCTTCCGCAAGGGCGTGCGCTATCGCAGCGACATGGCCGTGCTGGTCTTCCCGGAGATCTTCCCGGCCGCCGCCAGCCGCTCCGACGAGGCCGAGGCGATGGGCGAGGATGCCAGCCGGCGGCCCGGCTGGGGGCACGCGCTGTTCTCGCTGCGGGCCTTCCGGCGCGGCGACGACCCGCGCGGCATCCACTGGAAGCAGACGGCGCGGACCGGCGAGATCGTCTACATGGAGCGCGAGGCCGAGCAGGTGCGCCGCCTGTCGATCCTGTTCGACAACGGCGTCGGCGAGCTCGCGGACGCCGCGCGGCGCGACCGCTTCGAGCGCCTGGTGAGCGAGGCGGCGACCGCGGCCGTCGATCATCTGGCTCGCGGCTACGAGGTCGAGTTGGTGACGCGCGATCGGGTGCTCGGCTTCGCCGCCGGCCACCGCCAGCGGCTCGCCGCGCTCGAGCTGCTGGCGACGATCGAGCCGCTGCCGCGGCGGCGCGAGCCGCTGCACGCCGGCGACCCGCGCGCGCCGCAGCTGCGCATCCACCTCGAGACGGGCGCGGACGGCGGCCGCGCGCTCGACGTGCCCGGCGCGGCCGCGGCGCCCGGCGCGGTCGCCACGGCCGGCGGTGTCCCCACGGCCGGCGGTGTCCCCACGGCGCCCGGCGCGAAGGCAGGGCTCGCGGCTCCCGCCGCGGACGCCGGGCGCGCGGCGCGGAGGCCCGGCGCGTGAGCTTCGGCCGCCAGAAGCGGCTGCTCGTCGGCTGGCTGGCGCTGCTGGCGCCGCTGCCGCTGCCGTTCAGCGACGTCATCGGTTGGCCGGTGCTCGCCGCGTACTCGCTCGGGGTGCTGCTGTTCCTGGCGCGGGTGCGGCGCGATCCCGACCGGTGGCTGCCGCTCTGGGGCATGAACGTGCTGGGGCTCGCCTACCTGCCGGTGCTGGCCGCCGACATGCTGGTCTTCCACCGCGGCCACCTGGTGGCGCCGATGATCCATCTCGGGATGTTCGCGCTGCTGGTCAAGCTGTTCGCCATGGTGCGGGAGCGCGACAAGTGGCAGGCGGCGATCGGCATCTTCTTCATCTTCCTCGCGGCGATGGGCACCAGCGTGCATCCGACGATCGTGCTCTACCTCGTCGCCTTCCTGGTGCTGGGGCTGGCGCTGCTGCTGCGCTTCGCCTGCTACCACGTGCTGGCCGACTTCAGCCGCGACGAGGCGGGGGTCGGCGCCGTGCCGCTCGGCCGGCTGGTGGCCGTCTCGACGGCGTTCATCCTGCTGCTCGCGGTGCCTCTCTTCGCGACGCTGCCGCGGCTGCGCTCGCCCTACATTGTCGGGCGCGGCAACAACGCCGGGCTGGTGCAGGAGGCGGCCGGCTTCTCGGACGCGGTGACGCTCGACTCGATCGACCAGATCCGCACCAGCCGCGCGGTGGTGATGCGGGTGCAGTTCGAGCACGGCAGCGCGCGGCCGGAAGCCGACCAGGAAATGCGCTTCAAGGCCGCCAGCTACGACCGCTACCAGGAGGGCCGGTGGCGGCGCACGCCGGAGCGCGGCCTGGCGCCGCGGCGGCAGGGCGGCCGCTTCGTGCTCGCGGCGGGCGAGCCGCGGCGCTGGCTGCACGTCTGGCTGCAGCCGCTGCACAGCCGCAGCCTGCCGCTGCCGGTCGAGGCGCTGCAGGTCGAGCCGCAGGTCGCCGGCATCGAGATCGACCAGGGCGGCGCGGTGTCGCTGCCGTTCCTGCCCAACACGCTGCGCGAGTACCGGGTCGGCGTCGGCGACCGCCCCATGCTGCTCGGCGCGACGCCCGCGGGGCCCTCCGACCTCACCCTCGACATGGCCGGGGTCACGCCGCGCATCGCCGCGCTCGCGGCCCGGGTCGCAGGCCGCGGCGGCAGCGCCGCCGAGCGCGCCGAGCGCCTGGAGAGTCATCTCGCCACCGGCTACGCCTACTCCCTGGATCTCGGCGGGCGCGCCGCCGACGTCGACCCGATCGAGAGCTTCCTCTTCACCTACAAGAGCGGCCAGTGCGAGTACTTCGCCTCGGCGATGGTGCTGATGCTGCGCGCCCAGGGGATCCCGGCGCGGCTGGTGACGGGCTTCCTGGGCGGCGAGTACAACCCCTTCGAGGGATACCTGATCCTGCGCGACAGCAACGCGCACGCCTGGGTCGAGGCGTGGCTGGGAGAGCGGGAGGGCTGGCGGGTGTTCGACCCGACGCCGCCGGCCGGGCGGCCCGAGGCGAGCGCCGCCGGCTTCTGGCTGCTGGCCCACCAGGCGTGGGACTTCGTCGAGTTCCGCTGGGACCGCTACGTGCTCACCTACGGCTTCTACGACCAGCTGGAGCTCTTCGGCGAGCTGCACAGTCTCTGGCGCGGGCTGCTCTCGATGTTCGAGCGTGGGCGCGAGGCGCCGTCGCCGGCCCGGCCCGCCGGCGCCGCCGCCGCCGGGCATGGGTCCGGGGGGGCGCGCGAGTCGGGGTGGCAGAGATGGTCGAGGTGGTCGCGGTGGTCGACATGGTCGCGCTTGCTGCGGCTGCTGCTGAGCCGGCTCCTGTCTCCATGGGTCGCGGCGGGCACGGCGGCGGCGCTGGCGGCGCTGGCCGCGGCGGCGCTGCTGCTCTGGCGGCGGCTGCGCCCGCCGCTCGACTCGACGCTCGCCTACCGCCGCATCCGCCGGCGCCTGGCCCGCGCCGGCCTGCGCGTCTCTCCCGCCCTCGCGCCGCTGGCGCTGCATTCGCTGGCGGCCGCCCGCTTCCCGGCGGCCGCCGCGGCGACCGGGCAGGTCGTCACGTTCTACGTCCGCGAGAGCTTCGGCGGCCGGGCGCTCGCCGGCGCGGAGCGGGAGGCGCTGCGCGCCGCGCTGCTCGAGGCCGAGTCGCGCATGGGGCGCGGCGATCCGCGCGCGGGCGGCGGCGAGCATTGACACGAATCTCGTGCTCCACTAATCTCGTGTTCATGAGGAACGTCACCATCACTCTCGAGGAGCAGGTGGCGCGGTGGGTGCGGATCGAGGCGGCGAAACGGGAGACCAGCGTCTCCCGCCTGGTGGGCGAGATGCTGCGGGACCACATGCGGGCTGCCGGGACTTACGACGCGGCGAGGCGCCGGTTCTTCGCGGTCGAGCCGCGGCCCTTGCGCCGGCGCAGGGTGCCCCTGCCCTCGCGCGAGGAGCTTCATGACCGCGCTGGTCTTCGCTGACACCAACGTCCTCGTCTATCACCTCGATACCAGGGAACCGCGAAAACAGAGCCGCGCCCGGGCGTGGGTGGAGTACCTCTGGACGACAGGGTCGGGCCGGATCAGCTTCCAGGTGCTCGAGGAGCTGTACGCCACGGTGACCCGCAAGCTCGACCCTGGCCTGGATCGGGAGACGGCGCGGCAGGTGGTGGGGGCGCTCTGGGCATGGCAGCCGGTGCCCGTCGACGAGCGCGCGTTCGCCGCCGCCTGGGAGGCTCAGGACCGCTTCGGTCTCTCGTGGTGGGACTCTCTGATCGTCGGGGCCGCCCGGCTTGCGGACTGTCGCTTCCTGCTGACCGAAGACCTGCAACACGATCAGGACCTCGACGGCCTGCGCGTGGTGAGCCCCTTCGCGATCACTCCGGCGGAGCTCGCGCAGCGGGCTTGACCCAGAGCTCAGCGTCCGGGTGCGCGGCGGGGACAGGCGGTCGCGACCGGCTGCCTGCCCGTGGGTCGGGCGCCGGCGGCGCGGCAGGGATAGGCGTCAGCGGCGGCCGCGCGGGCGTCTGCCGGCGCCGGCGAGAGCGAGGCGGCGACGCCGAGAGCGGCGGTCGCGGGAAGAAGCAGTGCTGCGACGGCGGAAAGTGGGAGCATGGCGCTGTCCTTCCCTGAAATATGTGTTTATCTGCATAGAAATCTCGAGTTGCTGAGCTGTTTCCATGTTAACGCAGCATTATGCTGTGTTGCAAGGGGCCGGGCGGGGGTGCGCCTTATACATAGTATAGCATAGCAAAGATATTCTTTGTCACGGGCTCCATCTCCCAGTCCCGCCCCGAGCGAGCCGGGCCCGGTCCAAAGACATCGATGGTCGGAGGGATCCGTGGCCACGGTCCGTGCGGGGGGGCATGCCCCGTAGGCGTCTCAGGGGGTGGTTGGGGGGGCGACGGCGAGGACGACGAGGGTGAGGTCGTCCGCGAAGGTCTGCGTGTCCTCGTCCGGCGAGGCGCCGGGCGGGCGCGACCAGGCTTCCAGCTCGGCGAGCAGGGCGCCGGCGAGGGCGTCGGCGGAGAGGTGGGCGTGCGCCGCGAGGAAGGCCTGCAGGCGGTCGTCGCCGAAGGGCTCCCCGGACGGCGAGGCTGCTTCGGGGATGCCGTCGGAGAAGACCAGGAGCCGGTCGCCGGCCTCGAGGGCGGTGCACGACTCGGCGTAGTCGCGGCGCGCGAGGCGCCCGAGGATCGGTCCGGCGGACGCCAGCTCCCGCACATCGCCGCGCCGGAGCAGCAGGGGCGGCGGATGGCCGGCGCTCGCCCAGCGCAGGGACCCCGCGTCGACGTCCAGGCAGAGGTAGACCGCGGTGATGAACTGCGTCCTCAGGCGGCGGTGGAAGATGTGGCTCATGCCGGTGAGCATCTTGCCGGGCGCCGCGGCGTCGCCTGCCTGCGCCGCGACGGCGATCTTGACCATCGACGCGACCAGGGCGGCGGGGACGCCGTGGCCGGAGACGTCGGCCACCAGCACGCCGAGGCGGTTGCCGGAGGCGGGCAGGAAATCGTAGAGGTCGCCTCCAACCTCGGCGGCCGGGACGTAGCGCACGGCGACGTCGAGTCCCGGCAGGCGAGGGAGCTCCGCCGGCAGCCAGGAGCTCTGGATGAGGCGCGCGGTGTCGAGCTCCTGCCGCAGCGCCGCCAGGCGGGACCTCCCGGCGAAGAACTGCCGCGCGACGATCGATCCCAGGCCGCCGACGAAGACGAGCAGTCCCAGGCCCTCGGCGAACTCCGGCCAGGCGATGATTCCGAAGCCGCGGAGATTCTCGCAGAGAACGAAGAAGGCGACGATGCCGAAGGCGGCGCGCAGGCGGCGGAGCTCCCAGCTCGGCGGCTCGCCGGGCCGCAGCATGGCGAGGAGCACCATGCCGACGTTGAGCAGCGCGAGCCACGAGAAGAAGCGGTCCTGCGCTACGGCATGCGGCCGCCAGGCCAGCAAGGCGAGCCCGGCGACGGCGCAGGCGAGGTCGACGGCGACCAGGCTGCGCAGGGCGGTGCGCCAGCGCGCCGGCGCGAGCCGCGACAGGAAGTCGAGGAAGGGGACCAGGATGCAGTAGCCGATCGCCTCGATGCCGAGCCGGCGCGGGGCGTCGTCGATGCCGAAGAGCACCCCGGCGGAGTGGAGCCTGAGGAGCAGCCGGATGCCGTAGAGCTCCGCCGTTACGCCGAACGACAGCAGGACGCGGTCCCGCGGGCGGCGGGCCACGGCGAGGGCGATGGAGGCGGCGCCCACGGTGAGCGTGATCGCCGCCACAAAGAGGGGCAGCAGATCGCCCCGCAGCTGCGCGAGGATCTCGGGCGGGATCGCGGGGGCGGTCGCCATGGCGGCTGCGGCTAGAGAAGCTGGAGGCGCCGCCGAGGCTGAAGCCCGCCGAGGCGGCGCGGCCGGCGCCGGGGCGCGAGGTCAGCGGCCGACAGGATAGGTCACCCTGGTGATGGCGGCGATCTCGGTCGTCTCGCCGAATGTCGCATAGAGAACGTAGTCGAGGTGGAACTGGCTGGCGCCTGACGAGGGGATCTGGAACGGGCTCGTGAGGGTCAAACTGCCGGCTCCCTGCGGCACGGCGATCGCCGGAAAGTTCGGCAGCAGAACCCCATTCTGATCCTCCATCTGGGCGGCAATGCCGCCACCGCCTGGCTGGCTCGCCTGGTAGCTGACGACGGCGCCGAACACCACGGTGCTTCCCGGCGTCAGCGTCGTTCCAGCCCGCGGGAAGATGCTGTCGATCTTGAGGCTGTCCGGCGGCACGACCGGCTCGGATGGAGACGACGCGTGATGCCCGCAGCCGAGCACCGGGGCGGCGGCGATGGCGGCGAGGATGCACCAGCGGAGCTGTCGGGTCATGGCTGCTGGGCTCGGACTTGCTGCTTGCGCTCGACAAGGTGCGACGTGCATGATGGTCGCCTCGATCGACATCACGGGTAGCGTCCGGACACGGACTCTTCGATCATCGTCTCCACCGGACCGACCGGGGCTTCGAGCGCCTCTAGAAGGGCCAATGCCTGTCTGGGGTCGAGTGGCGCCGCCGCCGGCACGGCGTCGGTCTTCTTCCTCAGAAGCTGTCGAGCACGCTTGGCGAGCGGCTGCCGGCCGTCCTTGTCGGTCATGTACGCGATCCTATGCTCTTTGCCTTTTACCCGCATTGCGGGAAAACGGTCCGCCGCTTCCGGTCTCGATGGCCTTCGCCGCGCGCGCGGGCGGGGGCCGAGCCGGAGCCGGCGCGCCTCAGCGCAGGTCGGAGGGGAGGCGCGGGGAGGAGATGAGGCGGGCGAACTCGCGCCAGCGCTGCTCGGGGTGGTCGGCGGTGCCGCCGCGGGACTCGATGTAGCGGCGGACGAGGTCCTGGCCGTAGTTGTAATTGATCACGTAGCTGCGGTAGGCGTCGATGAAGCGGAGGCGCTGCGCCGCGCGCGCGGGCGACATCAGGGCGTAGCGCACCAGCCAGGCTTGCGCCGCGTCGCGGGTGATCTTGCCGTCGAGGTAGCCGCGCGCCGCCTCGTTGCCGGCGTAGCCGAGGTCGCGCAGCAGCTCTTGCAGGCGGTCGTAATTGGCCGCGCCGGCGGGATCGAGACCGGCCTTCGGGTAGAGGACCTGGCGCTCGAAGATCACCCGCTCGGGACCGGGAAAGACCACCTCGACGCCGAAGTTGGCGGTGCCCTCGGCGATCAACGACTGCGGACTGAAGAGCGGGTAGACGGTGAGCTCGACCCAACCGCGGTCGCGCACCAGGTGCTGCTCGAGCAGCGCGTTGTAGACGTGGTGGCCCGGGTAGCCCTCGTGGCCGGCGAGATCGAGCGCGCGGTCGATGTAGATGGGCAGGTCGGTGTTGACCTGGATCAGGCTGTGGAAGCCGCCCTGGTACCAGTTGTAGCCGCTCCACGGCTTGTCCTTGACGTAGGCGACCGTAAAGCTCTCGCCGGGTGGGAGCGGGACGTGGGCGGCGGTGCGTCGCCGGCACTCGGCGATGGCCGCGGCGAAGACGCCGTCGACGCGGTCGGGTGGGATCACGAAGCGGCGGCGGTACGTCTCGATGCGGTCGACGAGCGGGCCCTTGCCGGGGACGATCCGGTCGATGCGGTCGAGGATGGCCTGGTAGTGGGCGGCGTCGTAGACCGGAGCGACGGCATCGTAGAGCTCTTGCGATTCCTCGTCGAACGTCCGGCGCCGGCCGCCGAGGGCCTCGACGTGGGCCGCGAGCGCGCTCAGCTGGCGCTCGAGGTAACGGTGGCGCAGCCGCGGCAGCTCGTCGGCGGCATCGGCGGCATCGGCGGCATGCGGGACGGGCGACGCCGCGAGGGACGCGAGCAGGGCGCGCGCCTCGGCGAGCAGGTCGGGCAGCGGCCGCTTGCCGGCGGCCTCCGCCGCCTGCTTCCACTCGGCCGGGCCGTAGAAGGCATCGACGTAGTTGGCGTCGTGCTGGCCGACCGCCAACACCAGCTTGACGTAGGACTCGGCGATGCGGTTCATCGGGGTGAGGTCCTCAGCGGCGACGCCGGGCGGAGTCGAGCTTGCCATGGAGATCGCGACGGCACAGGCGACGGTGCCGGCGAGGGCAGCGATCCGCGGCAACGGCGCCATCGCCGGCAGGGGTCTCGAGCGTGTGTGCATGGATGGCTTCGGGAGCTCCGGCGATCCCCGGCGGGCCACGACGGCTACTGCTGCCGGGGTCCGGGGATCTCGCCCTGGTCCGAGCCGAATCGGGGTTCGAACCGGCGCTGCAGTTCGGGGACGAGTGTGCGCACGGCCGCCAGGTTCGACTCGCTCAAATGTTCGCCGAGCTCGGCCAGCAGCGGCTCGATCCGAGGCCGATAGGCGTGCAGCAAGCTCGCGGCGTCGTTCTCGTAGAGGCCGACGCGTACGAAGTCGCCCTGCCGATAGAGCGACGGTAGGGCGTAGAGCTTCAGCAGGAGCAGACCCTCGACCGTGGCACAGGGGATCGGCCGGTCGTCGACGCGCTCGATCGAGGTGTAGTCGCGCAGCACCTTGGCGAAGAGAGAATCGGTCGTCAGGAGAAGATCCAGCCTGACGCCGGCGAAGCGGGTCTTCACGAAGGTGCGATGCTGCGACTCGACAACGATCTCCGGCAAGGCGTCGAGGCCGGCCGGCGCCATGATCAGGTCGATGTCTTTGGTGTTCCGTCCTTCGAGGTAGTGAAGGACAGCCAATCCGCCCACCAGCGCATACTCGATGCCGCGTTCTTCGAGCAGATCGAACAGGAACGTCACCGCGGGAGTGAGATCCTCGGCGACGCCCATCTGGTTCCCGCGCCACGTCTTGGGATCGAAAGCCCAGGCGTCATGGAGGACTTCACCGATTCGCACCTGCCGGCTCGGTGGCGCGGGTCTCATGGGACGCCGATCATAGCAGCCGATGGCGGCGCCGCGGACTTCAGAAGCGGTAAGAGACTCCTACCGTGAGCACTGGAAAGTAGCGGTAGTTGTCGATCTTCTGCTCGACCTTGGCCTCTTCGAGGGCCAGCTCGGGAGCGAGCGCGGCGATGGCTGCCGGCGAGTTGAGGGGGCTGCCCGGCGGCGGCTCGGGGGTGAGGGAGACGCGCGGGCGCCCCTGGAAGGCGACGCCGAGGTCGGCGGAGACGCCGAAGCCCGGGCCGGCACGGGGCGCGGTGCCCCAGCCGAGTCCGAGGTACGGGGCGACGGTCGCGAAGTCGATCTTGCCGTGGAGGGTGCCGACCAGCGAGGCCGGCAGCTGCAGCCGTCCGATGGTGTAGGTGCCGGCGCTCGACGGCTCGCTGTCGCCCTCGATGCGGTTGGCGTCATACATCGCGCCGGCGCTGACGCGGAAGCCGCCACCGGCCGGGTGCCAGTCGAGCAGCGCCGCGGCGTTGCCCAGGTCCAGGCGCGCCTGGTAGCGGTTGCCGCCCGCCCGCTCGCTGCGGCTGATGCCGCTGAAGACGTTGCCCTCGACGCGCACGGCGAGCCAGGGCGCGAGCGGCCAGGCGAGGCCGCCGCCGACTCCCAGCGTCCCGGCCTGGACGTCGGCCGTGAGCTGGGCCGCGGCCGGGCGGGCGAAGGAGGCGAGGCCGGCGAGAGCAATGATTGCCGGCAGCACCGGTAGCGCCGGCAGCACCGCCACCGCCAGCCGCGCGGTCCGCACCCGCCTCTCGGGCGCAGGCCGGCGGAGGAAGGAGCGCGGGGCGCTGCACGGGATTCGGCCGGCGTTCCTGTCCTCCTCAGCCATGCCGGCGATTCTATCCTCGGCCGAGTGCAAACCGGCCGGCGTCGGTGAGCCGTAAGAGTCCCTGGCGGCGAGATCGGCGAGATCGGCGAGATCGGCGAGATGGGCGGTAGTAGACTGTCGCGGCTGGCGGCAGACGAGGACCCCGGAGGGGGTCCGGAAAGGGTGCGGACGGCGATGCAGATAGCAATGATCGGGCTGGGCCGGATGGGTGGCAACATGGCGCGGCGGCTGCTGCGGGGCGGACACGGGTGCGTCGTGTTCGACCGGAGCCCGGAGGCGGTGGCGGAGCTGGCGAAGGAGGGAGCGGTGGGGGCGTCGTCGCTGGCCGACGTCGTCGCCAAGCTGGAGAAGCCGCGCACGGTCTGGCTGATGCTTCCCGCCGGCGAGATCACCGAGGGGACGATCGGGGCGCTCGCCGGGCATCTCGAGGCCGGCGACGCGGTGATCGACGGCGGCAACTCCTATTACAAGGACGACGTGCGCCGCGCCGGCGAGCTGGCGGGCAAGGGCATCCACTATCTCGACGCCGGCACCAGCGGCGGCATCTGGGGCCTCGACCGCGGCTACTGCCTGATGGTCGGCGGCCCGCGCGAGACGGTCGAGCGGCTTGACCCGATCTGGAAGACGCTGGCGCCGGGCCAGGGCGCGATCGCGCCTTCGCCGGGCCGCGAAGGCAAGCAGAGCACCGCCGCGCTGGGCTACCTGCACTGCGGTCCCGCCGGCGCCGGGCACTTCGTCAAGATGGTGCACAACGGCATCGAGTACGGCCTGATGCAGGCCTACGCCGAAGGCTTCGACATCCTCGCCAACGCCGGCTCGCCCGAGTTGCCGGAGGGACATCGCTTCACGCTCGACCTCGCCGACGTGGCCGAGCTCTGGCGCCGCGGCAGCGTCGTCTCGTCGTGGCTGCTCGACCTCTCGGCGATGGCGCTGGCGGAGAGCCCGGACCTCGCCGGCTACACCGGCTTCGTCCACGACTCGGGAGAGGGGCGCTGGACGATCACCGCCGCGCTCGAGGAAGCGGTGCCGGCCGACGTGCTCGCGGCGTCGCTCTTCGCGCGCTTCCGCTCGCGCCAGGAGCACACCTTCGGCGAGAAGATGCTCTCCGCCATGCGCCAGAAGTTCGGCGGCCACCTGGAGCGGCCGGCGGGCGGGTGAGGCGCCGGGCAGGTTGTCGCGGGTCCGTCTCCTCTGCCTCCCGTTGGGCGGGGGTGGTGGGCGCGGGGGCGGAGGACTTCGAATGCCTCGCCCAAAGGGAGGCAGAGGAGACGGACCCGCGACCGGGCCGGCGCGCGGCCGGCGAACGGTGATTGCAGGACGTCGGATTCCCGCGGAGGAGAGGAGAGGCCATGGCGGTTCAAGTCCAGTCGCAGCCCCCGGCGCCGGCCCGCGCGGAGCGCCAGCCGGCGCCGCCTTGCGCGCTGGTGATCTTCGGCGCCTCCGGCGATCTCGCCAAGCGCAAGCTGATCCCGGCGGTCTACAACCTGGCCGCCGGCAACTTCCTGCCAGACGAGTTCGCGGTGGTCGGCGCCAGCCGCTCGGCGATGAGCGACGACGAGTTCCGGCAGAAGATGATCCAGGACCTCCACACCTTCGAGACCGGCACGCTCGATCCGCAGCGGGTCGAGTGGCTGAAGAGCCGGCTGTCGTACATGTCGGGCGACCTCGACGAGCCGCGGACCTACGAGCGGCTGCGCGAGGCGCTGGCGGCGGTCGACGAGAAGTGGGGGACGCGCGGCAGCTACCTGTTCTACCTGGCGGTGCCGCCCAGCCAGTTCGCGGCCATCATCCGCCGGCTCGGCGACGCCAGGCTGACGTGCGAGGAGGGCGGCAGCTGGCGGCGGGTGGTGATCGAGAAGCCTTTCGGCCACGACCTCGAGAGCGCCCGCCAGCTCAACCGCGACATCCGCGAGGTGATCGAGGAGACGCAGATCTACCGCATCGACCACTATCTCGGCAAGGAGACGGTGCAGAACATCCTCGCCTTCCGCTTCGCCAACGGTATCTTCGAGCCGATCTGGAACCGCCGCTACATCGACCACGTGCAGATCACCGTCGCCGAGACGGTCGGGGTCGAGTCGCGCGGCGCCTACTACGAGGAGGCCGGGGCGCTGCGCGACATGGTGCAGAACCACATGTTCCAGCTGCTGGCGCTGACGGCGATGGAGCCGCCGATCTCTTTCGCGCCGGACGTGGTGCGCGACGAGCGGGTGAAGATCCTGCGCGCGGTGCGGCCGCTGGCGCCGGAGGACGTGCTGCGCGAGACGGTGCGCGGGCAATATGACGCCGGGGTGGTGAAGGGCAAGCAGGTCCCCGCCTACCGCGGCGAGAAGGGGGTCTCGCCGACCTCGACGGTCGAGACGTTCGTCGCGCTCAAGCTGTACGTCGACAACTGGCGCTGGGCCGACGTGCCCTTCTACCTGCGCACCGGCAAGCAGCTGCCGCGCCGGGTCACCGAGGTGGCGATCCAGTTCAAGCGCGCGCCGTTCATCCTCTTCCGCGAGACGCCGGTCGAGCAGCTGGAGCCGAACCTGCTGGTGCTGCACATCCAGCCCGACGAGGGGATCTCGCTGTCTTTCGAGGGCAAGGTGCCGGGGCCGGTGATGAAGCTCGGCCAGGTGCGCATGCACTTCCAGTACTCGGACTACTTCGGCACCACGCCCGAGACCGGCTACGAGACGCTGCTCTACGACTGCATGACCGGCGACTCGACGCTGTTCCAGCGCAGCGACCTCGTCGAGGTGGGCTGGGGGATCGTGATGCCGATCCTCGACGTGTGGTCGGCGCTGGCGCCGCGCGCCTTCCCGAACTACGCGGCCAACAGCTGGGGGCCGCGGGCGGCGGACGATCTCATCCAGGCGGACGGGCGGCGATGGAAAGACAACGGGTGAGCGGCGGGGGGGCGCCGCGGGAGCGAAGGGAGCGAGAGGTCCGCGTCGTCGCCGATGCCGTCGAGCTCACGCGCGCCGCGGCCGCGGAGGTGGTCGCCGCGCTCGGCGCGAGCTCCCGATCGGCGGCCGCGGCGCGCGCTCCCTTCCCGAGCGTCGCGCTGGCCGGCGGCTCGACGCCGCGGGCGCTCTACCGGCTGCTCGCGGATCCGGCGGCGCCGTTCCGCGCGCGCATCGATTGGCAGGCCGTCCACTTCTTCTGGGGCGACGAGCGGCACGTGCCGCCCGACCATCCGGACAGCAATTACCGCATGGCGCGCGAGGCGATGCTCGATCATGTGGACGTGCCCGCCGCGCACGTGCACCGCATCGCCGCCGAGGAGCCCGACGCGGCGCGGGCGGCGCGGCTCTACGAGCGCGAGCTGATCGAGGTGTTCGGGCTGCGGCGCGAGGGCGGCAACGGCGCGGAGGCGGCGGGCGATGCGGACGCGGCGGACGACGCGGCGCGCGAGTGGCCGCGCTTCGACCTGGTGCTGCTGGGGCTGGGCGAGGAAGGGCACACGGCGTCGCTGTTTCCCGGCAGCCCGCTGCTCGCGGACGTCGAGCTGCCGCATCCAGCCGCGCGGATGCCCGAGACCGGAGGAGCCCAGGACTCCCGGAGACGGCGGCCCCGGCCACGGCGGCGATTGGCGGCCGCGGTGTGGGTCGAGAAGCTCGCGACGTGGCGCATCACGCTGACGCCGCCGGTGCTGAATCGCGCCGCGACGGTGATCTTCCTGGTGAGCGGCGCGGCCAAGGCGCCGGCGCTCGCCGCGGTGCTCGAGGGCGAGCGGCGGCCGGATCTCTATCCCGCGCAGGCGGTGGCGCCGGTCGACGGGCGGCTGCTGTGGCTGGTGGATCGGGACGCCGCGGCGCAGCTGCGGTCGCGGTCTTCGTAGTTGGTTCCCGCGGGAAAATCCCCGCCTGGCGCGCTCTGGGCGAGGCACGCGAAATCCCAGGTCGGTTCCGTCGGGACCCCTTGCCCGAAGCGAGCCAGGTGGGGACTCTCTCCGCGGGGACCGGTCAGCTGGGTGCTGCGTGTCGGGTGCGGCGGACGGCGGTGCGGGTGAGGGGCGTGTGAAGGCGACGCTGGGAACGGCAGCACTGGGACGACGGCAAGCGGGAGCGCCCAGAAAGATCCAGAACGTCGCCTGACAAAGAACGGTGCCGCGTCGAGCTCACCCGGGGAACGTGCTCACCGGGTGAGGTCACGGGCCTGCTACTTCTTCTTGGCGACGACCTTCTTCGCCACTGCCTTCTTGACGGTCTTCTTGGCGGTCTTCTTGGCCGGAGCCTTCTTGGCCGGCTTCTTGGCCGCTGCCTTCTTCGCTGCTGGCTTCTTCGCTGCTGCCATGCACGTCTCCTTTCTCAAGAGGTGCCCAAGCTGCCTGGGCGGAAGATTTGTAATAAGGGTACATCCACAAGATGTAGCGTGTCAAGATTTTTCGTACCTCAACCCTTAGTGCCCCTGACCAGCGGCTTGTGCAGACGCCCGCGAGCCGCCCCGGCGCCGGCGGCGGCGCCGCGGCGCGGGTCCGGAGGGCCCGCCGCGGGTGTGGAAAAAAAGCCCGCCGGACATGCGTTTCGCGCGTGGGCGGTGCGCCGAGGGAGAGGCGAGCGCGGCGGCGCGCGGCGGCGAGAGGCGAGCGCGAGAGCCGCGCGGATCGCGAGAGCGCGCCGGCCGCGCGAGCCGCTCGCGGACGCCGTGCGAGCCGCGCGAGAGGCCCGCGAGCACGAGAAGCGCGCGCGCCGCGCGGTCGCGAGAACGCGTGCGAGCGACGGCGCGCGAAGGCACGAGCGACGGCGCGCGAAGGATGGAGACGAGGGCGAGCGACGTGCGCGACGGCGAGAGACGAGGGCGCGCAACGACGCGACGGCGCGAGGCGAGGCCGGGAACGAGGCTGCGAGGTTAGTAGGCGTTGAGGCGCAGCGCGTGCCGCAGGGTGAGCCAGAGGATCTTGCAGTCGAGGGCGAGCGACCAGTTCTGGATGTAGTAGAGGTCGTACTGGATGCGCTTCTTGATCGAGGTGTTGCCGCGCCAGCCGTGCACCTGCGCCCAGCCGGTGATGCCGGACTTGACGCGGTGGCGGAGCATGTAGCGCGGGATCTTGTGCTTGAACTCACGCACGAAGCTCGGGCGCTCGGGGCGCGGGCCGACGATCGACATGTCGCCGCGGAGGACGTTCCAGACCTGCGGCAGCTCGTCGAGCGACCAGTGGCGCAGGAAGGTGCCGACGCGGGTGCGGCGCGGGTCGTCCTTGATCGCCCAGACCGGGCCGCTGGTCGCCTCGGCGTCGACGCGCATGGAGCGGAACTTGAGGATCATGAACGGCTTGCCGTCCAGGCCCATGCGCTCCTGGCGGTAGAAGATCGGGCCGCGGTCCTCGAGCCAGATGGCCAGCGCGAGGAGCGGCGCGACGGGCAGCGCGACGGCCAGCGACGCGAGGGCGATCGCCAGGTCCATGCCGCGCTTGACCATGCTGTTCCAGCCCTGCAGCGGCACCTGGGAGAGGTTGATGACCGGCGTGCCGTCGACGTCCTCGAGGGTGGCGTTCAGCGTCGCGTACTGCAGGATGTCGGGGACGAGCCGGATCTCGACGCACTCGCGCGCCATCAGCTCGAGCAGCTGCAGCAGCTTCCGGTGGGCCTCGAGCGGCAGCGCCAGGAAGACCTGGTCGATGCTGCGCGCCGCCAGCACCTCCGCGGCCTGGCGCAGCGTGCCCAGGACCGGCACGCCGCACACCAGGGTGCCGAGCTTGCCCGGATCGTCGTCGAGGAAGCCCTCCACCAGGAAGCCCATCTCGCGGTGCGCCAGGATCTTCTGCGTGATCTCGCGGCCGAGGCTGCCGGCGCCGACCACCAGGATGCGCTGCAGGTTGTGTCCCTTGGCGCGCACGCGGCGCATCGCCCAGCGCGCCAGCATGCGGGTGCCGGCGACGAACAGCAGGTCGACCAGCGCGAAGAGGCCGAGGAACGCGCGGCTGTAGGTGAAGTACTCGTGGCTGCCCGGCGCCGCGGGTGGGCGGTACCAGGCGATCACCACCGAGAGCAGCACGGTCGCGAGCAGCACCGCCAGCAGGATGGTGACGACCTCGTCGACCTGGCTGCGGCCGCGGCGGCTCTGGTAGAGGCCATGGAAGTAGAAGACCAGGGGCCAGAGCACCAGCACGAACGGCAGCAGGTACAGGTAGGGGCCGAAGCTCGGGACGCTCTTCGTCAGCGGGATGACCGCCAGCTCGAAGCGCAGCAGCCAGGCGGCGCCGAAGGCGGCCAGCGTCGCCACCAGGTCGGTGGCGAGGTAGACGCCGGAGGTGATGCGGTGACGTTGTCGGATCAACGGAGGTGTGCCCTCGACACTCGACGCGATTTCAGTGCCCGGCTCTCGTTGCAGGCCACCAGCGACCGGATACGGTCGGAGAAGTGCCCGGCGGCGAAAGACTCCGCCCGGTTGCGCAGGTCGTCGGAATTCCAGCCGATCTGGCGTGCTTTGTCAATCGCCGCGGCCACGGCGGCGACCTCCGGCAGCCCCGGCACTTCCCGGGGATCGTCGTAAAGCACTCCGTGACGGCCGTCCTCGACCACGTCGAGCACGCCGCCGCGCGCCGCCGCCACCACCGGTGTGCCGCAGGCCAGGGCCTCGACCGAGGCGATGCCGAAGTCTTCGACGCCGGGCTGCAGCAGCAGCCGCGCGCCGCGGTAGAGGTCGCGCAGCGCGGCGTCGTCGACCCGGCCGAGCAGCAGCGTGCCGGGGCCGGCGAGGCGCGCCAGCCGCTCGCGCTCGGGGCCGTCGCCGGCGATGCGCAGCGCGATGCCGGCGCGCTCGCAGGCGGCGATTGCGATGTCGACGCGCTTGTACGGGGCCAGCGCCGACACCACCAGCGCGTAGCCGCCGTCCTCGCCATCCTTGCCGGCCGCGGCCGCGGGTGCGGCGGCCGGCGCGGCCGCGGCCGCCGGCGTGGACAGGGGCGCGGACGTCGGCACGGGCGCGGAAGTCGGCGCGGGTGCGGCGGCCTCCGCCGGGGTGAAGAAGTCGACCGCCACCGGCGGGTGCACGACCTCGGCGTCGCGGCCGTAGTAGGCGCGGATGCGCCGCGCGACGAAGCTCGAGTTGGCGATGAACAGGTCCACGCGCGCCGCCGACGCCGCGTCCCAGGCGCGCAGCGCTGTCAGGGTGAGCGCCCGCAGCCGCGCTGCCAGGCCGCGGCGCCGCGGGAAGTAGGCGTGCTCCTGGTCCCAGGCGTAGCGCATCGGCGTGTGGCAGTAGCAGACGTGCAGGGCGTCGGGCGGCGGCACGATGCCCTTCGCGACGCAGTGGCTCGACGAGACCACCAGGTCGAAGCCCGCCAGGTCGAAGTCCTCGATGGCGGCCGGGAAGAGCGGCAGGTAACGGCGATAGTGACGGCGCAGGCCGGGCGCGCGCTGCAGGAAGCTGGTGTGGATGGGATGGCTCTCGATCGCCGGGCTGACGCTGCCGGGGAAATGAAAGAGGGTGAAGATCGGCGCGCCGGGGAAGAGCGCGCACAGCTCCGCGAGCACCTTCTCGCCGCCGCGCATGCCGGTCAGCCAGTCGTGCACCAGCGCGACTCTCATGCGCCACCGTCCTCGCCGGCCGGTCCGGCGGCGCGCGACGCCGGCTCGGCTTGCGGCGCCGGCTCGGCTTGCGGCGCCGGCTCGGCGGCCGAACCCGAGGCCGAGCGTGGCGGCGAGCTCGCGGCCGCGTCCGCAGTCGCAGCCGAGCGCGGCGGCGAATCCGCGGCCGCGGCCGCATCCGCGGTCGAACGCGGCGCCGGCTCGGCGGCCGGCTCCGGGTGCGGTCGCGCCAGCAGCGGCAGCGCGGCGGTGTCCATCGCGTGCGGCGGCGGCACGCCCAGGGCCGAGAGATAGAGGGCGAGCGTCTTCCTGGCGGTGTGCTCCCAGCGGAAGTCGCGCGCCCGGCGCAGGCCGAGGCGGGCGAGCGCGGCGCGATGCTCGCCGTCGGACATGCACTGGGCGATCGCCTTGGCCATCGCCGGGATGTCGAGCGGATCGACGAGGTGCGCGTAGCCCTGCGCGATCTCCTTCAGCGCCGAGGTGTTGGAGGTGATCACCGCGACGCCCGAGGCCATCGCCTCGATCACCGGCAGCCCGAAGCCCTCGTAGAGCGTGGGGTAGAGGAAGAGGGTGGCGCCCTGGTAGATCGCGGGGAGGGCCTCCTGCGCCACGTGGCCGAGCAGGCGCACCTGGTCGCCGAGGCCGAGGATCTCCGCGCGCTGGCGGATCTTGAACTCCGAGCCGGAGCGGTTGCCGACGCAGACCAGCGGCGCGTCGAACGGCGCCAGGCGGCGGGCGCGGGCGTAGGCCTGGACGACGGTGTCGAGGTTCTTGTGCGGCTTCGGGTTGCCGACGAACAGCAGGTACGGGCGGGCGATGCCCAGGCTGCGCAGCCAGCGCTCGATCTCCTCGTCCGGCAGGCGCTGCCGGAAGACGTCCTCGACGCCGTTGTAGATCACCTCGATCTTGCGGCCGTCGATCGCGAACTGCTGCATCAGGTCGGCGCGGGTGTTCTGCGACACGGCGACGATGCGGTCGCCGCGGGTCAAGCTGCGATGGATCATGCGGCGGGCGTAGAGGAACGCCATGCGGCTGGGCAGGAACTCCGGGTAGAGCAGGTGGATGATGTCGTGGATGGTGACGACGACGCGCGGCGTCAGCACGGCGGGCAGCACGTAATGGGTGGCGTGGTAGAGGTCGAGGCGCTGCCGCCAGAGCTGCCACGAGAGGGTCAGCATCTCGCGCAGCGAGTAGACCGGGGAGCTCTCGACAATCAGCTCGAAGTTGGCGGGGAGGTCGGCGAGCTGCTCGCGGTCCTCCGGCCGCACCAGCAGGACGTAGCGGAGGTCCAGGCTGCCGGTGTCGAGGTCGGCGAGCGCGCGGACCAGGTTCCGGACGTAGGTGCCGATCCCGAAGTCCTGGAGCTTGCGGGCGTCGATTCCGATCCTGTAGGTCTTGTCGGGCAAGGACGGGTTCATTTTAGCCCAGCGCTTCGCGGAAGACGTCTTCCGTCTCGGCCGCCGCGCGCGGCCAGCGGAAGCGGGCGGCCTGGGCCGCGGCGCGGCCGGCGAGCTCCGCGGTGAGACCGGGATCGGCGACCAGCCGGCCGAGCGCGGCGGCGAGGGCCGCGGTGTCGCCGGGCGCGACCAGGAGGCCGGCGTCGCCGACGACCTCCGGCAGGCTCGTGGTGTCGAGGGCGACCACCGGCACGCCGCAGGCAAGCGCCTCGGCCGGCGGCAGGCCGAAGCCTTCGTAGAGCGACGGGTAGACGAAGAGGCTGGCGGCCTGAAAGAGGCGCACCAGCCGCGGGCGGTCGAGGTGGCCGAGGGCCAGCAGGCGGGCGGTGGGCGCGGCGGATGGCGGCGGCGCGGCGGATGGTGGCGGCGCGGCCGATGGTGGCGGCGCGGTAGGGCCGGTGCCGGCGAAGGTGCCGGCGCCTGGGAAGGTGCCGGTGCCGCGGCCGGTGCCGCTGGCGTCGCGCGCGGCGAGCCTGGCGATGCGCGCGGCGAGGGCGCGGCTGCCCCAGCCGTAGGGGCCGGCCAGGACGAGGGGCGGGAAGCCGGGGTCGTCCGCGGCCAGCGACTCCCAGGCGTCGAGGAGGGCGCCGAGGTTCTTGCGCGGCTCGAGAGTGCCGGCATAGAGGAGGTAGCCGCGCGGCGCGCCGAGCGCCTCGCGGGTGGCCGCGATCTCCTCGGCGGCGCCCGGCCGGAACTCCTCGTCGACGCCGGGGTAGACGACGCGCACCTTGCCGGCGCTGCCGGGGTAATGGAAGGCGATGTCGTCGGCGGTGGCGCGCGACAGGGTGACCAGCCGGCGGGCGCGGCGGAGGGAGGCGGCGAGGAACGGCAGCAGGCTGAAGCGGACCTTGGCGCGGTGCGCCTCGGGCATCAGCAGCACGGTGAGGTCGTGGACGGTTGCCACCGCCGGCACCGGGCAGTCGAGCGGCAGGGTCAGCAGCGGCGACCACAGCAGGTCGACGTCGCCGCGCCGCAGGCGCCGCGGCAGCAGCAGCTGCTGCCAGAGGACGCCCAGCGGCGCGCGCTGGGCCTCGAGATCGATCCCCGCCGCCGCCAGCTCCCCGGCGCCGCGCGGCGGCCGGTGGGCGACGCCCAGGTAGCGCATACCGCCGCGGCGCGCCAGCGCGATCGCCAGCGAGCGGGTATAGACGCCGATGCCGGTCGGCAGCGGCACCAGCGCCCGCAGGTCGATCGCGACCCTGGGCCGGGACGCGGGGACGGGAGGGGCGGCGATGGCGGTGGCGACGGCGTCGCTCGCGGGGACCGGCGAAGCGGCGGGGTCTCCCGTGGCGGCGGGCGAAGCGGCGAGAAGCGAAGCGGCGGCGGTCGGAAGCGGTGACGGCATGGCCGGTGCAGTTTACCGGCCAGTCGGGTAGTAACGCAGCGTCATGGCGGCGCCGTCTCCCGCTCGAGCTCCTCCGTGGAGATGCCCTCGCCGCGGGCGAGCTCCCGACGTGCCTCGGTCAGGCCGCCATCGTCGTCGCCCGTATCGGGCTCGTCATCGACCGGCGCCAGGAGCAGAGCCCGCTCGACCGGGTCAGCGGTCATGGTCAGGCCCACGAGCAGCCGGCCCACAGTCGTCAGATCCTCCTCGGGAAGAGAGTCGACGAGGCGATGAAGGATTGCGCGCTGGGACATGGCGGTTCGCCTGCGGCAGTCAGTCTCCCGGCCAGGGGAAACCGCTGTCCCCATAGTACTACGGCATAACGGAGAGCCGGCCTGCTGGACCTGCTGGATCGGCGTCTCGTACACTTGCGGCACCCGGTGGTAGACTGAGCCCGAGGTGCCATATGGCAAGGCTTGTGACAAGAGTGAGCGAGGGTGGCAGAGTGGTGATTCCGGCGGAGTATCGCAAGGCCCTCGGTCTGAATCCGGGCGATGAGGTGGTTCTTCTCCTGGAGGAAGGCGGCATCCGCATCCTGACTCCCCGCGAGGCCGCCCGGCGCGCCCAGGCCGTTGTGCGCACCTACATTCCCGCGGGACGCAGGCTGGCCGATGAGCTCATTGCCGAGCGCCGCCAGGAGGCTCAGCGTGAATGAGGTCGTCCTGGATGCATCGGCGCTCCTCGCTTTTCTCAACCAGGAGACTGGCAAGGAGGTGGTCGCCGAGTTCCTTCCTGGCGCCGCCGTCAGCGCTGTGAACCTATCGGAGGTGGTGGCGAAGCTGTTGGAGGCGACCATGCCTGTCGATGCGGTGCGCTCGGCCCTCGGAGACCTGGGCCTGGACGTCCGACCCTTCGATGCGGAGATGGTCTACGCTGCCGCTGCCCTGCGGACGACGACGCGGAAGCTCGGTCTCTCGCTGGGCGATCGTGCTTGTCTTGCCCTCGGTCAGCTTCTCGCCCGGCCGGTCCTCACGACGGACCGCGCGTGGGAGGGCCTCGACCTCAGGGTCACCGTGCGCTCCATTCGTGGCACTCAGAGCCGAGAATGATCGCGGGAATCCACTGCTCGGTGTGCCGGCAACGCTGTCCGGTCAGGTGGGGAGCAAGCCTGGTTGCTGTGCCACGCTCGCTTGCACAGCAACCGGCCTCCTTTCGGTCGGCTGTCGGCGGCTGAGTAGACCCGCCGCTATTCGGTGAAGATCGCAGTTCTCAGCCATCGGAGGTGGTGAAGTTCCCTCGCATCATCCCGCCGGGTGGACCGGCGGGCGCGCCCTTGCCTGCTCGCTGAGGTCGACGCGCAGGATCTCGTCGGGAGGGCCCGCGGCCTCGCGCCAGGCTTCGGCGGTGGCGGCGGCGGCGCGGTGCCAGTCGAAGAGGGTGGCGCGCTGGCGGGCGCGCTGGGCGAGGTCGCGGCGGAGGGTGTCGTCGGCGAGGACCTGGCGCAGGCGGTCGCGCCAGAGGTCGGGACGGAGGGGGGGCGCGTAGAGGGCCGCGTCGCCGGCGATCTCGCGGAGGACCGGCAGGTCCGAGAGGACGAGGGGCGCGCCGGCCGCGAGGGCCTCGACCGCGGGGATGCCGAAGCCTTCGTAGAGCGACGGCAGGGCGACCACGGCGGCGTCGCGGTAGAGCGCCGCGAGCTCGGTCGGGGAGACGTAGCCCAGGTAGCGCAGCCAGCCCTCGCTCTCCGCCTCGGCGAGCAGGCGCCGCAGCTCGCGAGCGCGCCAGCCGCGCGGGCCGCAGAGGAGGAGCGGCGGAGCGCCGCCGTCACCGCGCAGGTCGCGCCAGGCGATGAGGAGGGTCGCGAGGTTCTTGCGCGGCTCGAGGGTGCCGACGAAGAGGCCGTAGCGCTCCGGGGTGCCTGGCGGCGGCGAGGCGGCGGCGAGGACGCTGGGCGGCGGCAGGTGGCCCGGCCCAAGGTGAATCGCCCGCACCCGCGACGGCGCGACGCCGGCGGCGGCCAGCTCGGCGGCCACCGCCTGGCTGTCGGTGAGCAGCAGGTCGGCCTCGAGCAGGGTCCGCTCCAACCGCTCGGCCAGCGCCCGCGCGGTGTCGGGCCGCACGGTCCACGGCAGCCGGCGGAAGGCGAGGTCGTGGATGGCCACGACGCGGGCGCCGGCGGCGAAGCGGAAGAGCGGCGGCAGCAGGAAGTTCGGGCCGAAGAGGACGCGGTTCCGGTCGGCCGCCACCAGCAGCGGCGCGGCCCGCCGCAGCCATTGGTCGGCCCGCCAGGGCGGGATCACCAAGCCGTCGGGCGCCGCGTAGGTGACGTGCTCGATGGCCGGGCCGGCAGGGAGGGCCACGGCAGGCGCCAGCCAGGCTCGCGTGGCCGGCGGCGGCGCGGGCGCGGGCAGGAGCGCCGGAGATGCCACGACCGGCAGCGTTGCCGCCGTCGTCGCCGACGTCGAGGCGCCCGCTCCTCCCGGCCCCGGCCCCGGCACCGCGGCCGCGGGCGCCAGGGACTGGCCGTAGAGGCGCAGGCGGAGGTCGTCGCGCTGGGCGAGGTGGGCGAGGGTCTCGTAGAGGTACCAGCCAACGCCGGTCAGGGTCTCGTAGAGGGAGTCGACGTCCACCGCGACGGTGAGGCGCGGCTCGGCTCGGCGGCGGCGGATCTCGCGCGCCAGGGCGCCGAGGAAGGCGGCGGTGGCCGCCAGCCGGCGCGGCGAGAAGCATCGCAGGACGGCCTGGGCGGCGCGGCGGGCGGCGGCGCCGGCCGCGGTGGGGCGGGCGCTGGGGTCCCTGATCGCCATGGCCGTGACGAAGAGTGTATCTTTACCGCCACCAGATCACCCGACCCCATAGGGCGATGCGCACTCGAACTCTCCCCGCCATCTGCGTCTCCGTGCTGCTGCTGGGGCTTGCCGCGACCATCTACAAGCTGCATTTCCCGCCCGGGCCGATCGCCGACGAGCCGGCGTACGTGATGATGACGCAGAGCATCTGGCACGATCACGACCTCGCCTACGACCGCCGCGACCTCGATCGCGCCTACCGCATCTGGGACCAGGGCCCGAACGGGCTGATCCTCTCCTCCCGCGACGGCGGCAAGACGATGCGCTACGGCAAGCCGTTCGTCTATCCGCTGGCGGCGGTGCCGTTCTACGCCGTCTTCGGCGTGCAGGGGATGGTGATCTTCAACATGGCGCTGTTCCTGGCCATGCTGTGGGCGGCCTGGTGGTTCTGGCGCCGGGAGAGCGGCCACGTCGGCCTCTTCCTCGGCGGCTTCTTCTTCGCCTCGGCCGCCTTCTGCTACGTCTTCTGGCTGCAACCGGAAGTGTTCGACATGGCCTGCGCCTTCTTCCCGCTGCTGATCTGGCAGGCGGTGCGGCGGCGGCAGGTCTGGAGCTGGCGCGAGCCGGCACTGCTCGGCGTCGCCGGGCTGCTGCTGGCGGCCGGGTTCGTTTCGAAGGAGCCACTCGGGCTGCTGGCGGCGCCGATCGGGATCGACCTCGTCTGGCAGCGGCGCTTCCGCGGCGTGCTCGCGCTGGCGGCGCCCGGGCTGGCGGGACTGGCGCTGCTGTTCGCGGCGCAGTGGCACCTGACCGGCAGCTACAGCCCGTACCGCGGCGTGCAGCGGCGCTCGTTCGAGAGCGAGTACCCGCTCGAGAGCGACCGCGACTTCTGGGCGCTGTACCGCGGCACCAGCTTTGGTTCGTGGTCGGGCCTCGGCATCGAGACCACGCCGCGCCGGCTGCTGTACGATCTCGGCTACTTCGTGTTCGGCAGGCACACCGGCCTGCTGCCGTACTTTCCCTTCGCGCTGTTCGTCCTGGCGCTGTACCTGCTCGGGCCGAAGGACCGCTCGCAGCACCTGCTGCTGGCGGCGATCGCGGGCTACTGCCTGGTGCTGCTGCTGATGCGGCCCAACAACTACCACGGCGGCATGGGCGCCGTCGGCAACCGCTACTTCGCGGGGATCTACCCGGCGCTGCTCTTCCTGCCCGGGCGGATCGCGGCGCGGCGCAGCCTGGTGCTGCCGTTCGCCGCGGCCGGGCTGTGGACGGCGGCGGTGGCGGCGGTGCCGCTGCTGCAGCTGGCGCCGGAGCCGACGCTGCAGGCGCACGTGCGCGCCGCGACGTTCCAGGCGCTGCCGCTCGAGCTGACGCTGATCGCCAAGATCCCCGGCTACTTCCTGCGCGCCTGGCCGGGCGGGGTGTGGGTCGTTCCGAAGCAGAACTTCTACGCCGAGGAGCGCCATCCGCGCGGGGTCTGGGTGCGCGGCGCCTCGCGCTCCGAGGTGGTGGTCGTGTCGCCGGCGCCGGTCGAGCGGCTGCGCTTCAAGGTGTACTCGCTCTCCGAGGTCAACGAGCTGACGCTCGACAGCGGCGTCCAGCGGACGGTGGTGCGCTTCGACAGCAACGCCAAGCGCCAGGGCACGCCGGTCGAGCTGGCGCTGCGGCTGGAGGCGCGCAATCTCGGCTTCTTCCCCGACGCGCCGGAGGAGTACTTCTACCGCTTCGTGCTCACCTCGACCGACGGCGTCGTGCCGGCGCACCGCGACCCGAAGAGCCAGGACACGCGCAACCTCGGCGTGTTCCTCGGCTTCGAGGGGCCGCCATGAGGGGGCGATGAGCGGCGCGGGCGAGGTGGGGGGCGGGGGCGGGGGCGGGACGGGTGCGGTGGCCGGTGCGGGCGGCGGCGACAAGTTGCCCGGCGCGGCCGCGCGTGCCGGTGACTCGCCGGCGCCGGCGGACGCGGGGCGGCCGGCGGGCGCGGGCGAGGCCGGCGAAGCGATCGACCCGCGGGTCGCGGAGGTGCTGCAGCAGCTGCGCTCGGGAGTGCGGCAGCGGCAAGCGGAGGCGGCGACGGTGGGGGGGCTGCCGGGGAGCCTCGAGGCGGCGGGCCCGGCGGCGGGCGGCGCGGGGTTCGCCCAGGGGCTCCTGGCGGTCAAGGCGGCCGAGTACGTGCAGGAGCCGGTCCCCTTGTCGCACCGGCCGCGGCTGGGCAAGCTGATCGTCGGGTCGCGCAAGGCGTTCTTCCACCTGCTCCTGCGGTGGTTCCTCCGGCCGGTGCTGGCGCAGCAGAACGCCTTCAACCAGGCGGCGGGACGGATGCTGCAGGATCTCGCGGAGGCCCAGGAGCGCACGGCGCGCGAGGTGCGGGTGCTGGCCGCGCTGGTGGCCGAGCTGGAGGTGCGCGGCGAGGCGGCGGGGGCGGGCACCGGGGCGGGCGCGGCGACGGCAGCCGCGCCGGGCGCCCTGAGCGGACTCGCGCCGGCCGACCCGAGCGCACCGGCGCCGGAGCCGCCGCCGGCCGCGGGCACCGCGCCGGAGGCGCCCGGCGGCGGCGAGCCGCGGCGATGAGCGGCGACCGGATCTGCATCTGCGACGCGCAGGTGCCGTTCGCCCGCGGCGGCGCCGAGATGCTGTGCGAATCGCTGCGCGACGAGCTGGCGCGGCGCGGCTTCGAGGTCGACCTGGTCGCCCTGCCGTTCGGCTGGCCCACCCGGGTGGACCTGCTCAAGAGCTGCCTGGCATGGCGGCTGATCGATCTGACGCAGGCGGCGGGCAGGCGGATCGACCGGGTGATCGCCACCCGCTTCCCGTCCTACCTGGTCAAGCACCCGAACAAGGTGGTCTGGCTGGTGCACCAGCTGCGCCAGATCTACGACCTGCGCGGCACCCCCCACAGCGACTTCGCCGAGGCGCCGCGCGACCGCGCGGCGATCGAGATGGTGCGCGACATGGACCGCAGGACGCTGCGCGAGGCGCGGGCGGTGTTCACCATCTCGCGCAACGTCGCCGCCCGCCTGCGCCGCCACAACGAGGTCGAGGCGGAGGTGCTCTACCCGCCGCCGCGGCTCGCAGCCCTCCTCCACCCCGGCGAGCTCGGCGACTACGTGTTCGCCATCGGCCGGCTGGACCGCATGAAGCGCTTCGACCTGCTGGTCCGCGCCATGCAGCACACGGCGACCGCGGTGCGCTGCCGCATCGCCGGCACCGGTCCCGAGCGCGAGGCGCTCGCGGAGCTGGCGGCGCGGCTGGGGGTGGCGGCGCGGGTGGAGCTGCTGGGGTGGGTGGAGGACCGCGAGGTGGTGGAGCTCTTCGCGGGGGCCTGCGGCGTCTTCTTCGCGCCGATCGACGAGGACTACGGGTACGTCACCGTGGAGGCGTTCAAGGCCGGCAAGCCGGTGGTCACCACCGCCGACGCCGGCGGCGTGCTCGAGTTCGTCGAGGACGGCGTCAACGGCTTCGTCTGCCCTCCCGACTCGCCGGCCGCCATCGGCGCCCGGCTCGACCGGCTGTTCCGCGAGCGCCAGGAGGCGCGGGCGCTGGGGGCCGCGGGGCAGGCGCGGGTGCGGGCGATCGGCTGGGACCAGGTGATCGCCGGGCTGACGGCGTAGACCGCATCTCGGACCGGGACCAGCGAGACCAGGGACAGAGGAACGCGACCGTGCGCATCGCCTACTGGAGCCCGCTGCCGCCGCTGCGCTCGGGGATCGCGGACTACAGCGCCGAGCTGCTGCCGGCGCTGGCGCGGGAGGTCGATGTCGAGGTCGAGCTGATCGTCCCCGAGAGCTGGCGCGCCGTCGCCGCCGGGCCGGAGAACGCGGAGCTCGCGGGCCTGGCGGGTCTCACGGCGCATCCCGAGCGCGCCTTCCCGGGGCTGCTCGCCGCCGGACGCTTCGACGCGGTGCTCTACCAGCTCGGCAACAACCGCGACTACCACGCGTCGATCTACCGCGCGCTGCTCGAGCATCCCGGGGTCGTGGCGCTGCACGAGTACGTGCTGCATCATCTCGTCCGGGACCTGACGCTCCATGCCGGCGACCCGGGGGGGTACGTCCGCGAGATGCGCTACGCCTACGGCCTGACCGGCGAGGCGGTGGCCCGCCGCTGCCTGGCGACGGGCGTGCCGCTCGACCCCTGGAGCTATCCGCTGTTCGAGCGGGTGGTGGACCGCAGCCGGGCGGTGCTGGTGCACAACCAGTTCACTCGCCGGCGGGTGCGGGCCAGCCGGCCGCTGGCGCGGCTGGCGGTGGTGCCGCATCACCTCAGCCTGGGGGAGCGGCCGCTGCCCGCGGCGGCGGCGGCGCGCGCGGCGCTGGGGCTCGCGCCGGAGGCGTTCGTGGTCGCGTCGTTCGGCTTCCTCACTGCCGCCAAGCGGCCGCGGCAGCTGCTGCGCGCTTTCGCCCGGCTGCGGCGGCGGGTGCCGCGGGCCGTGCTGCTGCTGGTCGGGGAGGTGTCGCCGCACTTCGACTTCGCGGCGGTCGCGACGCCCGAGCTGATGGCGGGGGTGACGGTGACCGGGCGCGTCGAGCTCGACCGCTTCCTGCTCCACATGGCGGCCGCCGACGTGGCGGTGAACCTGCGCCACCCGACCGCCGGCGAGACCTCGGGGACCTTCATCCGGCTGCTCGGCCTCGGCAAGGCGGTGATCGCCAGCCGGGTGGGGGCTTTCGCCGAGGTGCCGGAAGGCTGCTGCGCGCAGGTCGATCTCGACGAAGCCGAGGAGGACCTGCTGGTCGCCTACCTGGAACGGCTGGAGGCCGACCCCGGGCTGCGGCGGGCGATGGGCGAGAACGCCCGGCGCTGGACGGCGGCGCACCACTCGCTGGAGGCCTCGGCGCGGGGCTATGCCGAGCTGCTGCGCGAGGTCGTGGCCGAGCGCGCCGCGCCGTTCCGCGCCCTGCCGCCGCTCGCGCCGTACGCGGCGGACGACGTGGCCGCCGACCTGCTGCGGGCGGTCAGCGCCGAAGCCTGCGACCTCGGCGTGGCGGAGGACGACGACGCGGCGCTCGGCGCGGTGGCGGCGGCGCTGGCGGAGCTGACGGCACGGATCGGGGGCGGGGGTGGCGGGGCGAGCGGAGCTGACGGCGCGGATCGGGAGCGGGGGCGGCGGGGCGAGCGCGGCGGCGGGAGAGCGGGGAGAGCGGGGGGGAGGGGCGGTGAGGCGTAGCGTGGTCGTCGCCGGCGCCGTGCTGCTCGCCGCGCTGCTCGCGGCACACGTCGTCTACTGGTACGTGCCGCGGGAGCGGGCGGTGGTGCCGCGGCTGGGGGCTGCCGCGAGCGGCGGCGGCGCGGGTGGCGGCGGCGGCACGAGGGGCGGGAGCGGCGCCGAGGAAGGTGCGAGAGGCGCCGACGAAGGTGCGAGCGGCACGGCTGCCGTCGAGCCGCTGCAGGTGCTGGCGGCCGGCGGCTACGACGTCTGCGTCTGGGTGCCCTACCCGCACCAGAACCTCGGCACGCTGGCGGAGGCGATCGGCGACCTGCAGGAGGTGGTGGGCGCCGCGGCCCGGCTGAGCTCGGGGGAGGGGGGCGAGGCTGGGCCGCCCCGCTCGAGGGAGCCGGAGGAGCCGCCGACCTTCGGCCCCTTCGAGGTGCCGCCGGCCAGCGAGATGGCGGCCTGCTCCGACCTCGCCGGCGGGCGGCGCAAGGTCGTGGCGCGGATCTACCCGTCGCTGGCGGCGGTGGCGAAGGTCGCCGGCCGCCTCGCCGGCAATCCCTGGCTGGCAGGGGGCGTCGCTGGCTCGGCGCGCATCGCCTGGCAGGGCCGGCTGTGGACCGTCACCGCCGGCCCGGAGGCGCCGCGCCCGCCGGCGGCGCCGGCTGGAAACGCCGCGGCCGCGGCCGCCGCCGCCGCCGCGCCGGCTACGCCGGCAATGGCGGCCACGAGGGCGATGCTGGAGGTCACCGCGCTCGCCGCCATCGTTCCCCCCGAGCTGCCGGAGAGCCTGGCCGTGGTCCACTGGACCGGCGCACGGCCGGAGATCCCGCCCGGCTGGTACGCGCTGACCCGCAGCGGCTCGGATCTCTCCCTGGCCCTGGTCGCGGCCGGCCGCGGCGGCACGGCCGCGGGCCCGGCCGCCGCGCTGCCCGCCGTGCCTGGCGTGGCTGGCCCGCTGCCGTCCCTGCTCGTCGCCGTGGGTCCCGATTGGCGCGGCGTCGAGCCCTTCGCGGCCGGTCCCGCCGGCGCCGCGCCGCCGCTCCGCGAGGGCTCGGCCGCATCTGGCCCGGGCAGCGGTGCGGCTGCGGACGGCGGCCCGGCCGTCTCTGGTCCCGCCGGCGCCGTGGCGGCGCGGCCGCCGGCGGCCCTAGCGCTGTTCGAGAGGGGCGGCTCGCACCTCAGCACCCTGGGCGACCTCCCGGGTCTGGCCGTCTTCAACGCGGCCCCCCCCGGCGCGGCTCCCGGTCCGGTGCGCTGGCGGCTGCCGACCGAAGGCATCTTCCGCCTGCTCGCCGGCCGGCTGCCGACCGCCGACCTCGCGGGCTGGCGGATCCTCGCCCTCGATCCAGGCAGCCTGCGCCAGGCCGAAGCGCTGGCGCCGCGGCTCGCGGCCGTGGTGCCTCCGATCCCTGCCGGCGCCAGCGTTCCGACAGGCGCGGGCGTCCCCGGAGTCCCTCTCCCTGGAACTTCCGGCACGGTTGGCGAGGGGAGCGGCGTCACCGGCGCCGGTTCCAGTCCCGCTGCCGCCGAAGGCGCCGCGCCTCTCCCCACTGCCGCGGCTCCCACCGCTCCCGCCGTCGGCGGCGCGCTCTCGCTGGGCATCTGGCTCGAGCCCCGCTCCACCCTCTTCATCGTCACCCGCATCCGCCGTTTCGTCGAGAAGTTCCCACTCGCCACCCGCCGCCAGGTCGACCTCTGGCGCGACTGGGAGACGGTCCTCGACCCCCTGGCCAACTGCAACCACGCCGTCCTCACCGCCACCGCCTCGCCGCCCTCGATGCGCCTGCTACTGCAAGGCTGCACGACCTCCCCCTCGCGCTGAGCTCCTCTACCTCCTGGCGGCGGCGGCGATCACGTCGCTCGCCTTCTCGCTCAGCATGTAGGTCGGGGTGACGATGAAGAACCCCGGGATGCGCGGGAAGACCGAGGCGTCCACGACCCGCAGGCAGCGCGTGCCGTAGACCCGGAAGGAGGAGTCGACGACCGCCATGCGGTCGCTCGGCGGCCCCATCTTGTTGCTGCACGAGGCGTGGTGGCCCCAGGCGTGCTCTCTCACCCACTGCCGGAGCTGGTCGCGGCTCGTGAGGTGCTCGCCCGGTAGCTTCTCTTCCTCGATCAGCGAGCGCGCCCCGCGGGTCAGCAGGCGCGCCAGCTCGATGCCGTCAACCACGGACTCCAGGTCCTCGCCACTCGCGTCGTTGCCCTCGTCGAAGTAGCGGAAGTCGATCCGCGGCGCCACCAGCGGGTCGGCCGAGCGCAGGCTCACCCGGCCGGCTGTATTGCGGGTGTGCGCCTTGAGGATGCACCAGCTGAAGTAGTCCTTGTGCTCCCGGAAGAGCTGCGAGTAGCCGGGGAAGTACCCCTTGAACAGGCCTGCCAGGCCGAAGAGGCACAGATCGGGCTCGGGCCGGCTCGGCGCCGAGCGGGCGACGACTCCGATCACCATGCCGTTGGTCGTGTAGAGTCCCTTGCCGGCGAGCCACTGCCGGAAGATCGGGTCCGGCGGGGCGCCGCCGGTGGGCGCCGTGAAGGTGGCGTCCCTGAGGAGGCCGAAGCTGCTTCTCACCCGGTTGACGACGGAGACCTCGTAGCGGTCCTGGAGGTTCCGACCCACCCCGGGCAGATTGACCAGCGGCTCGATGCCGAAGCCGGCCAGGTGATCCCGCGGGCCGATGCCGGACAGCATGAGGAGCTGCGGCGAGTTAAAGGCGCCGCCCGCGAGGATGACCTCCTGCGCGGCATAGGCCTGCTTCGTCTCGCCGACGGCCTCGGGCGCATCGCGGGGCGCCGAGCCCGGCGGGCCGTCGCCGGCGCTTCCCGAGGCACGGTAGAGCTGCCGCCCGCACCGGTATTCGACGCCCACCGCCCGGTTGCCACGGTCGAACAGCACGCGGGTGGCGAGGGCGCCGGTGCGCAGGGTCAGCCGGTAGCGGGAGTCCGCGGCGACCTGCTTCAGGTATTCGCGGGGGCCGACGCGCCGGCCGGCCAGGGTCGCGAGCGGCAACTGCCGGATGCCGCGGGCGCTGCGCCGGACCAGGCGCCAGTCGTTCGGGTCGAGGAGGGCCAGCGCGTCCCGCAGCCGGTCCACGGGCCGCAGCCCGAGATCGCGGCGGGCCGCCTTCACCGATTCCCAGATGAGGTCCTTGAGCTTCGCGTCCGGGAAGACCAGGCGCGGGCGCGCCACCTCGGTGTCGAGCCAGCCGCCGAAGCCGTGCCGCGCCGGGTTGAGGCCGAGCCGGGCGGCGAGCGCGAGACCGGGCCGGTAGTGGCACTTCTCGAGGCGCTCGAAGTAGCCGCGCATGGCGTCGCTGGACCACGATGGGTCGCCGGTGAGATGGGCGACGTGGTCCCAGTCGCTGTTGTGCGGGTAGACCGAGACCAGGGCGTTGTGAACGGTGCAGCCGCCGAGGGTCCCGGCGCGGGGATAGAGCACTCCGTCCCGCTTCGGGCAGTACTTCGGGTCGCCGGCCTGGCGCGCGTCGCTCGTGTAATGACGCACGAAGAAGTCCCAGCTCAACCTCGGGTCCTCGGAGGCGAAGGCGTGGAAGCAGGGCACCTGGCAGTTGATGTCGTCGGAGGTGTCGTCGCCGGCTTCGAGCACCAGCACCGCGAAGCCCGCCCGGGCGAGGTTGGCGGCCAGGGGACCGCCGCCGGCGCCGGAGCCGACGACGATGTAGTCACACTCGGGTCGTCCGTTCATGGGATCTCGAGGCTCCTCCCACTGCCGAAGGTGCGGGTCGTGGGTCAGTTTCCCTCTGCGTCCCTTTGGGCGAGGCATCGAAGTCCTCCGCCCCCGCGCTTGCGGCCCCTCGCCCAAAGGGACGCAGAGGGAAACTGACCCACGACCAAGGCGCGCGCGGTTGATCTTTCCGGTGTCTGTTGCTATTATAGTCTAATCTTCTAAGAGGACACGCGCCTCCCGCGGCGCGCCTTCCCCGCAGAGGGGGTAGGAGGTGGGTCATGCCCACGCCGGCCGTGCCGTTGTACGACGTCCTGGTCGAGGAATACGAGCACCAGGGGATCGCGCCGCCGTTCCCGCGCGAGGAGATCGAGAGGACGTTCGAGGAGGAGCGGCCGGCGCTCGAGAAGCGACTCGGGCTGGTGTCCGTGCGCGCTTCGGACCCCCAGGAGTACGAGCGCCGGCTCGACGGGGAACGGGTCAAGCGCTTCTATGCCTGGCTGCACGGCCAGGGCGTCCGGCGCTCCGCCCTGTGCTTCTCGGGAGGCGGCATCCGCAGCGCCACCTTCGGCCTGGGGATCATCCAGGGGCTCGCCCACCATCGCCTGCTCGGGCGCTGGGACTTCCTGTCGACGGTGTCGGGTGGCGGCTACCTGGGAAGCTGGTTCTCGGCTTGGATCTGCCACGTGCGCGAGCGTCTTCGAGACCAGGACTCGCAGCGGGCGCTGAGCCAGGAGGACTCGCGGCAGGCGCTCGAAGAGGTCGAGACCGAGCTCCGCAGCGTTCCCGCTTCACCGCTCGAGCCGGGGCCGGAGCCGCTGCAGTACCTGCGCAGTTACAGCCGCTACATGAGCCCCCGATTCGGCCTGCTGTCGGCCGATACCTGGACACTGGTGGCGATCTTCTTCCGCAACCTGGTGCTCAACTGGCTCGTCCTGCTGCCGCTGCTCGCCGCGGTGCTGGTCATCCCGCGGGTCAGCCTCATCCTCGTGCGGCTGGGCTCGCGGCCCTGGTTCCAGGCCAGGGAGGACGGCGTGCTGACGGCGGTCTTCTGGGCCGCCGTCGTCCTCGGCTCGTGGGCCATCGGCTACATCATCGCCAGCCGCCCGAGCCTCGGCGCGAAGAGCGTGCTCGGCGAGCGCTGGCGCAGCCAGCAGCGGTTCCTCGTCCTCTGCCTGCTGCCGCTCGCGCTGATGGCGATCCTCATCACTCTCTACTGGGCCTGGGTGCGCAGCCGCGGCACGCCGCTCGCGGGCCTGCACTTCGTCATCCTGGGGAAGGAGGTCTCGCCGCTGGTCGCCTTCGTCCTGTTCGGCGCCCTGCTGCACGTCGGGGGCTTCGCCCTCTCCCGCCTCTGCGTGAGGAAGTACACGCACGGGGAGCTGTTCGTCGCCGTGGCCACCGGCGCGCTGGGCGGCGCCCTGTGCTGGCTCGCCGCGGAGAACCTCTTCCCGGCGATCGGCCCGAGCCTCTCGACCGAGCTCTACGTCTGCTTCGCCGCGCCACTGGTGCTCTTCCTGTTCCTGCTCGCCACGACGCTCTTCGTCGGCCTGGCGAGCGCCTACACGACCGACGAGGACCGCGAGTGGTTGGCGCGGGCCGGCGGCTGGATCCTGATCGTGATCGCCGTGCGAATCGTCTTCTCCGCCATCGTGATCTTCGGCCCGGTCGGCGTGCTGTGGGCAAAGGCCTGGGCGGTCGCCACGGTCGGCGGCATCTCCGGCCTGGCGACGCTGCTGCTCGGGTGGAGCCCGCTGACCAAGGCGAAGGACCAGCAGCCGCAGGGCCAGCAACCGCCGCCGGGGAAGGCCAAGAGCTCTGGTATGCCCGACAAGGTCCTGGCCGTCGCGGGGCCGCTCTTCGCGCTGTTCATCCTGGTCGTCCTCGCCATGGGGACCAGCCTGCTCGTCCGCTGGCTGACCCCGGCGCTGGTGCCGGGTTACTTGCCGGCGGGTCGACGCTGGCCGCTGGTCCCCGGCCTCCCGGCCGCCGCCGATCCGTTGGTGTGGCAGCCGCTGAGCTACGTCTACTTCGCCCCCTGGAAGCCGGTCCTCGCCGTGTTCGTCCTGCTGGTGGTCGTCGGGCTGGTGATGGGCCGCTTCGTGGACATCAACCGGTTCTCGCTCCACGGCGCCTACCGCGACCGCCTGATCCGCGCCTACCTCGGGGCGTCGCGGGGCAGCCGGCGCAGGCCGAACCCGTTTACCGGCTTCGACGAAGACGACAACGTCGAGATGGTCCGGCTGCGCGGCAACCGTCCGTTCCACGTCGTGGGCATGACGCTCAACCTGGTCGCCGGCAAGAACCTGGCCTGGCAGGACCGCAAGGCCGAGACCTTCACCGCGTCGCCGCTGCACGCCGGCAGCTTCCGCCTCGGCTACCGCAGCACGATGGAGTACGGCCAGCACAGGAAGCGGCAGGCCCGGCTGTCCCTGGGCACGGCGCTGGCCATCTCCGGCGCCGCGGCGAGCCCCAACATGGGCTATCAGTCCTCGCCGGTGGTCACCTTCCTGCTCGCCCTGTTCAACGTGCGCCTGGGCTGGTGGCTGGGCAACCCCGCCAGCCCCGCCGGCGACCGCAGCTATGCCACTCCGGGACCCCGCTTCGCGCCGCGTCCCCTGTTCGCCGAGGCTTTCGGGCTCACCGACGCCGACCACCCGTACGTGTACCTCTCGGACGGCGGGCACTTCGAGAACCTCGGGCTCTACGAGATGGTCCTGCGCCGCTGCCATTTCATCGTCGTCTCCGACGGCGGCCAGGACCCGACCTTCGGCTACCAGGACCTCGGCAACGCCGTCTCCAAGATTCGCGTCGACCTGGGGGTGCCGATCGATTTCGACAGGATCCTGATCCCCACCCGGCGGCCGGATCCGGAGAGTGGGAGCTACGACCGGGTCCGGCATCACGAGGCGGCCAGGTCCACCGCGCCCTACTGCGCCCTCGGCCGCATCCGCTACTCCTGCGTCGACGGCCAGGGGGTCGAGGACGGGCTCCTGCTCTACGTCAAGCCTTCGCTCAACGGCACGGAGCCCGCCGACGTCTTCCACTACGCCCGGCTCCATCCGCTGTTCCCGCACGAGCCCACGTCGAACCAGCTCTACTCCGAGGCGCAGTTCGAGAGCTACCGCGAGCTGGGCGCGCACGTCATGGCGACGATCCTCGAGAAGGTCCCGGAGGGGGCCGAGCTCGGGGATCTCTTCGACCGGGTCGGGGTCGACCTCGGAGGTGCCGTGGTCGGTAAAGCCTCCGGCGCCGAGGCCAAGGGGCCGCCGCCGCCGGCCGGCGGCGCCGAGACCGGCGGCGGCGCCAGCGGACACTAGAACGTCTTCAGGAACTCGATCAGCGCCCGCTTGTCGTCGTCGCTCAGGCCGGGCTCCTCCTTGAAGAGGTCGGTCCCGAAGTAGTGGCCGCGGTTGACCACGAAGTCGGGGCACTTGCTGAGCGCGAGGAGCGGCCGCGCCAGGGGTTCGAAGGCCTTGCCCCGCTGCTCCTCGGTCGCGTTCGACGGCAGCTGGTCGAGCGCGAGCTTGACCTGGATCAGCGCCTTGACGAGCTTGGCGAGCTTCGCGGCGTGCTCGAGCTTCTGCTGCGGCGTCGGGTTGTCGACCACCAGTTCGACGTTGGAGAGCAGGTTCACCGGCGTGCCGGCAGGGATCGGTCCGATCTCGATGCCGCCGTCGCCGATGATGGCGGGGGTCACCCGCTTCGCCAGCTCACGCTGCCTGAGGATCTGCGGCAGGTATCCTTCCGGCACCCGGAGGTAGGTGGGGCGGTCCGTCCGGTCGATCTGGTTGGGGCCTGGGATCTTGTCGCCGAGGACCGGGTCGTGCACGTGGCGCTTCGCGGGCCACAGCATCTGCTCGATCGAGTCCTGGAAGGAATCCAGACGACCCTGGACCGACGGTTCCGGGTTGAACTTCCCGACGCTGTTGTTCTGCAGGAAGGGGGCCGTCGACCAGAGGCTGATCAGCGAGGCGGGGCGGGTGTAGCCGCGGCCGCCGCCGGGCAGGTTGCCATTCGCCGGGTACTGATAGGAGTGGCCGTCGAATGGATCGTCGACCCAGATCCTGCCCACCGAGGGCAGGGTCTTGTAGGTCTGCGACGAGAAGTTGTCCCAGATGTTGCCGGCGATGGCATTGGTCCCCAGCGGGCTGCAGGCGTTGGTCTCGAGCAGGGTCACCGGCACGCGCAGCTCGGTCGAGAGGGTGTTGCCGTCGAGGAAGTCGGGCGCCAGGACGATCTGCTTCATCTGCTGCTTGAACGCGTCGGTCTTGGTCCACGCCCAGTACTGGTTCCAGCAGTCGAGGTAGCCCGGCCCCGCGCAGCCGCCGCCGGCGTCGAGTCCCGGCGCTCCCGGCGGGATCTTGCTCGAGTGGCAGCGGGCGCAGCGGTCGGCAAAGACCTCCTTGCCGCGAGGGACCATGGCGGCGCCGGCGGCCAGAATCTCAGGGCCGCCCGGGGCCTTGCTCAGGTAGTGCGGCGCGGTGCTGGCGAGGAAGAACTCGGCGAGGGCTGGCGTCTGCGTCTCCGTCGCCTGCCAGTAGGCGGAGTTCCGGCGCGCCACGGCGATCTCGATGGGGGAGATCGGCTTGCCGCCCACCAGCGGGTTGAAGTGCCGCTCCCACTCCTCGCTGAACAGGCCGATGTTGAGGAAGACGCGGTTGAGGGCGCCCAGGGCCCCCACCGAGTCGCTGCCGTCCTTGAGCACGCGCGGCGTGAAGACCGTGTCGGGCGCCTTGAAGAGGTCGGCGAGCGGGCCCGAGGTGAACTGGGCGTTGAGGAGGCCGCCGCCGGCCAGGGTCTCCTTGCCCCAGCGCTTGGCCAGCTCGAGCCGCGGGAGGAGGTTGTAGACGGCGTTCATGGTGCGCGGGTTGTTGATGTAGTCGGTGGACACGATCGAGGTGTCCAGGGCCCCGGGCCGCGAGGTGTGGAAGAGCTGGAAGGCGAAGCTGGTCGGGTCGGCTTCCCAGGTGAAGATGCGGTCGATCCAGAAGTACTGCGCGCCGACGTTGGAGCTCAGGTCCTCCCACTTCGGGTTCTCGGGGTCGACGGGAGGATGGACCGGGTTCGGGCCGACGTGGCAGAAGCCGCAGGACATGCCGACCCGGTACGGCTTCACCAGATCCTTGGAGAAGTAGTAGGTGGGGTCCTCGTAGTAGCGCTTGGCGTCCCACCGCTTGGCCGCGGCTTCGTCGAACGCCGGGTTCGGGAACAGGCGCAGGCCGACGATGCCCGACGCCCAGCCGTAGTACGAGCCCACCGGCAGGCCGTTCTTGCCCCGCGCGCCGGTGGCCACGCCGGGGTACTTGTGCTCGTCCTCGAAGGGGTCCGGCGGGCAGTCGGGGGTGTGCTTGCGCTTGTCGAGCCACAGGTTGTAACGGCTGGGATCGGGGCCGGTGGCCTGCTCGAAGCAGGGCTCGTTGACCAGGCCCAGGTAGTGCCAGCGGTTGGCGCGCTGGTTCTTGAGCCACGGCTCGCCGTTCGGCTTGTTGCCGGGGTAGGAGGAGAGGGTCTTCAGGAAGTCGAGGGTGCCGACGCTCTTGACCGAGATGTCGTCCCAGAAGCGGTCGTTGCCGCCGCTCCAGATGATCCAGGTGTTGCGCCCCTGGATGGCGCTGGCCGTCAGCGCGAGGCCGCCGTCCATGGCATGGAGGTAGTCGTCGCCCGCGGCGGGGAACGAGGCCACGTCCCGGTCGACCGCGCGCGCCTCGTCGAGGACCTGGTCCTGGGGGTGGCAGCCCGGCAGCGCGATCAGGCCGAGCAGGGCAAGACGGGCGACAGCACGCGGAAGGTTGCTGGTCATGGGCGTCGCTCCTCGCGGGTCATGGACCAGGGCAGATGGCGAAGCGGCCATGGGCTCCGGCCCTCCCCGTGGCCTGGTCCTGTTCCCTCGCGCGAAAGATGTATTCTTTAAAATTATACCATGCCTGGCCGGAAGAAGCTTCAGGAGGAGCGGCGGTAGGCGGTAGTGGGTATTGGGTGCCACTCCTCGAGTGGCGGGGTCGGGGTGGTGGAGTGGATCCCGCCGATTGACACCGGCGGTCGGGGTCGTTAGCATGCCTGCGAATTTCCCGATTAGCGCGGTTGCTTCGCAGAGGCTTCGTTCGAGGCCTGCGAAGACCGGACCCTTGGATCGACCCGTACCGGAGGATCTCGATGCGCAAGCTCCTGCTCTGCTGTCTCGCCCTCTCGAGCCTCGCCGCCGTCGCCCGCGCCGCCGCGCCCGCGCCGCCGGCGGGCGGTGAGCCGCCCACCTTCGGCGGCGAAGCCGTCTTCTGCCCGGGCAAGTATGCGCTCTGCATCAAGGCGTTCTGCCCGACGCCGAACGGTCCACCTGTCAAGGGCCAGAAGATCGACTGCATCTGCGACATCGTCGACGGTTGGTCAATGGGGCCCGACACCTGCAAGGACCGGGCGACGAACCTGGTGTCGACCTACTCGAACCTCTACAACTCGACCGAGAAGACGCTCTTCTGCGAGAACGAGTCGACGCTCTGGGCCTGGTGCTACGGCGCGCCGTGCAAGGTGGACCCGAAGAACCCGCAGAAGGCGATCTGCTCGTGCCCGGTCGAGCAGAGCGCGGCCAAGACCCTCGGCGGCAACTGCAAGCCCTCGGCATGCTCGCAGGTGTGGTCCGCGGCCACCCCGGCGGCGGATGCCTTCGCCAACGACCACTTCTACAAGGTGGGCAAGGAGAAGGGCTTCAACCCGAATCCGCCGGCCAAGCCGTGCTCGAACGCCATCGTGAAGAAGAAGGCGGCACCCGGCAAACCCTGACCGGTCGCGGTCGTGGGTCGGTTGGACGAGGGGTCCGCCTTGGAGGGGGGCGAGGCACACCCCTGCGGCGGTGGTGACGAGGGGCGCGGCCGAGGCAGGGGGGTTCCCTCCCC